>ERZ1669250.900-NODE-900-length-11094-cov-5.341607_pt1 | contig 11094 bp, 13 predicted proteins | sample MGYA00579295_ERZ1669250 | MGnify/ENA primary metagenome ERZ1669250 (study PRJEB41166, sample SAMN08046056) | hot springs metagenome | biome: hot spring; feature: acid hot spring; material: thermophilic sediment; isolation source: thermophilic sediment from acid...
TAAATTGATATAAAATAAAATAAATTACGTAATTTACAATATTAAATTAATTAAAATTTTTAATTAATAAGTTAGAAAAAATTAATATAAACATAATATATTATTTAAAAAAGAGGCAAAAATAAAATGGAAGAAAATCAAAATTATTTACCTGTAGATCTGTTATCATATTTAAAATTAGAGAAAGGATATTCTTTAATTATTAAAGGTCCACCAGGATCTGGAAAAACGACATTAGCTTTACAAATCCTTAGTATCATAGGAGAAAATATAAAATCAATTTATTTAAGCACACGAATAGGGGACAAAAGTTTGTATAAACAATTTCCATGGTTAAAAAAATATGAGAGAAAAATAAAAATACTTGTTTCTTCTGAATCTTTCCTTTCTGAAATCTATAAAGAAGAGAATGAAAAAAGCATAAAAAATGCTGCAAAAAATATCCTAAAGGAAATTAACAAGGAAAAACAAAAAGAAGTTTCAAGATTATTTTTTAATGAATATTTTAAAAACAAAAAAGCTTCTGAAATTTCAATAGTCTACAAAAATGTTGAAATGAATTTGCCTGCTAAAACAATTCTAGTAATTGATTCTATTGAAGGAATTACAAACAGATACAGTTTAAAAGAAAGTGAATTCACATATATGATACAAAAGGATCTCGTAGAGAGCGCAGACGTTTCTGCAATATTTATATCAGAAAAAAATTATCCTATGCCTGAAGATTATGTTGTAGACAGTGAAATATATTTGAACCATGAGATTGATGATTCAAAAAGATTCAGAATACTGAAGATACATAAATTGAGAGGAAAGGAGATTACTCAATCTAGTTATCCATTTACTCTTAATCAGGGCATTTTTAAAATAATTTTTCCAATTAATGAGTATAGTATAGGTAAATGGGAACCAAAGAAAGAAATAAATGGTCTATTCTCAACAGGCATAGAAGAACTTGATAAAGAATTGAATGGTGGAATTAGACCAGGATCATTTGTTAACATAGAAGTTTCTAACATTGTTCCAATAGAGATTTTAAGAATTATTCAAAGCCCATTAATATTGAATTCATTTTCAACAAATAAAGGTTTATTATTAGTACCTGCACCTGGAACACCGTATGAATTTTTCAAGTCATATTATAATCGCTGGATACCTAAAGATATAATTGATTCGAATTTAGTTTATGTAGATTATTCTGCATCAACATCTAAAGGGCCTAATCATATTGCTTTGGGTGGAAAAGATTTAGAGCAAGCAAGTAAATTACATAGAGAAATCATTTTAGAATTCTTACATAAAAAAGAAAAATCTCTGTCCATAATACATCATGATTCCATGGAATTTATTTATGGCCCTGAATTAGCATTGAAAAATATTTTTTCAAATATTTCAAAATTAAAAAATTCCGATTCCGTTGCTATTTCATTCACAAAACCAGGACAGAAAATAAACCCGGAAATAATAAACATATCCGATTACTTATTTAAGTTGATTACAAGGGAAAACGGCATACTTTTATATGGAATAAAGCCAAAAACCGTATATTTTGCAATTGAAATTGATAGAAAAAAAGGTTTCCCAAATTTGAATCTTATACCTATGGTTTAATTATGTGTTAATAATATATATTTATTAAATATCCATAATATCTTAACAAATAATACTACATAATTTTATTTTATTTCTGTATAAAAAATACTTTTTTAACTGGGTAAGTTTTCATTAAATTAAATGAATAAGAATGATTTATATGATCTTGTAAAGGATTTGATTACGAGAGATAGGTTTGAATTGGAAATAATCGAAAGAAAAAAGCAATACAATGACTTACTTTCAGATGAGGCAATTGCTTATATAATCGTTGATGAATATGGTAGAAACCCTGGTAACTGGGTTAAAGTAAAAGACTTAATAGATGGTGTAAATGTATCATTAATTGTAACGATTACAAATATAGAAGAAACTAAAATAAGGAAAAATGATAGGGATTTAAGACTAAGGAAAATAAAGGTTGAAGATGAAACGGGTGAATGCATTTTAACCTTGTGGAATGAAGAACTTGATAATTACAATGATCTAAAAATAGGAGACAGAATAAAAATTATAAATTGTTTTGTTAGATCAAATAATTTTGGTATCCAGCTTTCACTTGGAAAATGGGGAGTAATGATTAAAATTTAAAATTCCTCTATCTCCTCTTCATTCTCTTTTCTTGTCCTTTTTGTATTTATGTTTTTATAATATCGAGTTACATACCCAGCAAGTATATTTCTCAACCTTTTTGTCTGAACATTTGTATATCTACCAACCAATTCTTTATTATTCTCAAAATCTCCTGTAAACTTGTCAGGATATTTATTAACCAATTCTCTAGCGACTCTTTTAATCACAGCTGGCCTAATTGCGCCCATTAATATCACTTGAAGCCTTATATGTGTAACATATTTATAATGTTTTTTCTCACAGGATAGTGTTATTAAATTAATAGAGTAATGTAATTTTATTAATTCAATAAATAATTCTTTGTTAATTATAATTCTACAAATCCTCTTAATATGCCAAAGAGCGCTATGCCTTCTGGCATTATATCTTCACCAACCTTAAATCTGAAATCCTGATCGAGTACTCTTATTGAAAAGTCTTTCTTTACGTTTGCTTTAATTTCATTGATAAAAAATTCTTTTACAACAGCATCTTTCAAAGGTTCGAAAGAATCGAATTCATCAAGAGTTACAGGAGTGACCCTGAAACCTGTTTTACCATGGAGTGATCCAGGTAATCTGATCAATCTATGGACATCCGTTGTGACTGGTTCGTCCGTCTCACCTACCAAATCAATTGATACAAAGTGTTTAATTAGCTGGAAAAATGTAACAATATTCTCTTCATCCCCAAGATAATTAATTCTTTTTGGATCATCCATATCTGCAAGTATGTCAATGATCCTTTTTTCACTTACATAACTTCCTTCCCTGAAAACTTTTTTTGTTATAAAAAGAAGATCCATAAACCTTTTTCTATTTTTTATGCCAGCGTCTTTCAGTACGCTCTCTATTTCTCTATAATTTTCAGAATCATGTAATTCCCTAAGCAATATGGCAACATGTCTTATCTCTCTAGAAAATTTACCATACCAACCTCCTTCATTTTCATTAAATATTTTACCCTTCATCAATTGTTCCTTAATAAAAGAATCAAAGTTCATATTAGATGCTGTAATGTAACTGACAATTTCCCTTCTTTCATCACTATCAAGCTGGTATATTTTATTATTCCTCACGTGAATGTGATAACCTCTTCCTCCTGAAAAGAAAATGCTCAGATCCTTTTTATTAAATCCAAAATCTTCAAGAAGAAATTCATAAATTAATTTTTTAGCCTCCTTTTTTACTATGCTTAGCATTTCCTCGTAAGTAAAATTTCCTGAAACCATATGATCAGCATCAAGATCAAATATGAGATCTGCACCCATCCAATCCTTATCATCCATTCTTTGTGCTTTTGGATCTCTATAATAAGCAGATGAATAATAAGCATGTGCTGGTAAATTTTTTATTAAGAAATCAATTATTTCATTTTCTGAAGAGAAGCCCAAATGCCTTACCATACCCTCCCTATCAAAGAACATAAAACCATATTCTCTCTGTGCGAACCTTGGAGGCAGTTGGATCTTATTCTTTACATAATATTCTTGAAATTTTCTCTGTACAAACTGGAGGGAATTAGGCATAATTGGAATATTCATTTCCAGTTTTTAAATCCTTTTATTTTTCCTTCCATTTTTCCCTGAACATTAAAAAATAAAGTATAGGATCAAACATAGTTATGATTCCACCTATCAGAGGAATGAACGATAAATCACCTGAGATTAGGTACCCGGAAAACAATGGCCCAAATGCTGAGGCACTATTCCTGCTTAAGGATGTTGCACCGTTTGTAGTTGCTCTTTCAGTATCATGAACATTTGTCATGACAAATGATTGCCTTACCGGTACAGCACCCATTGTAAATGAGCCTCTTATTATAAGAAATATGCCGGCTAATATAAAAGTTGATGAAAATGCAATCAGAATTAAAGTTATTGAAGCTATAGCCCTTGAAAGAACAATTAGTTTTAAACGCCCTATTATGCTTGATAATCTAGGCATAAATATTAATGATATTACAACACCTATGTCTACAATTCCAAATAAAAAGCCTGTTTCGGAAGCACTTGTATTATATCTGACCTTTAACCATAATGATAACAAAGGAAGTAACATGCCGGAACCAAGTCCACAAGGTATTGTTGGTATACTTAACTTAAAAATATTTTTATAAGAAATAGATGGAAGTAATTTTCTGCTTCTGATTCCATAATCTTTCAAAAATAATGATAATATAAAAGATACTATGCCCAAAATAGAGGAAAAATAAAATAAATAATAAACATTTATGTTCATCAATTTTATAATAGATAAAAAGAATGAACCTCCCATAGCTGCAACCATTTCAATTATTGCTGCATAACCAAGTATTTTTGATAAGGATTTTTTATCAACTTCCTCCGATATTATTGCATTTTGAACGGCACCAAACGCTCCTCCTGAACCTATGGGACCGCCTGTTGAACCCGCAGTAAATCCTGCTAAACCTGCAAAAAGGGTAATCAAATATATATTATTGACCCAAAGAAACAATAGTGAGGATATTGAAAAAATTAAAAATAATAATGCAAGAACATACTTTCTTCCAAAGTGATCGGCGACCATACCAAGCACAAATGTTAGGAATGAATTTATAAGCATTGCAGCGAATAAAGATGCACCAATAACTATTGCTGAATAACCTAGATAATATAAATAAAGTGGGAGTATGACTATCACATAACCATAACTGAAACTAACCAAAGTTCTGGATAAGATTGCAATTTTAACGTTTTTATACACATTCTCTTTAAAAGATTTGTAATATGTAAATTTTTGGGAAATTTTATTTTAAAATCTTGATCAACGTAAATAAAATTTGTTTATATCCATGATTTGCTATTACATAGCAATAAATTTTTTGTAAATTTTAAATAAAAACACCCCATAAAAATGTTAAAAAATCTATGTTTTTCTTTACTATCTTTTAAATAATTAAAAGTAAAATTTAAATTCACTAATAATAATTCCTCTGAGATGGAAAAAATAAAGAATTTCAGATACATAGTGATTCTTCTAAGCATGCTGATATTTCTTATTTCATACATGGACAGGGTAAACCTTTCAGTTGCAGTGCTGCAAATGCAATCGGAATTTCATCTTACACTTGAGGAAATAGGTTTATTGAGCTCTATGTTTTTTGTAGGATATATGATATTCCAGATCCCTGGGGGTATCTGGAATGAAAGGTATGGGCCTAGAAAGATAATGTCTTTAGCTATGACATGGTGGAGCATTTTTACCATTCTTATGGCTGCAGGAGTAAGCTTTCTTTATCTTCTAGTCATAAGGACTATATTTGGTTTCGGTGAAGCACCTCTATTCCCCGGGAATGGCAACCTTTATTCTAGATGGTTAAAGAAGGATGAACAAACGATTGGCTGGTCCTGGTCCCTTGCAGGTATGGGTTTAGGTCCAATACTAGGTACAATCCTATCAACATATATTATGCTTAATTATGGTTGGAGATGGATATTCATCATCTTTGGAATAATAGGATTGATACTTGCTATCGGATTTTATGCACTAATAAGGGATATGCCAGAACAATCTAAATTTGTAACAAAGGAAGAAATAATCAAGATCAATAAGAGTTATGAAAATCCTGAAAATGAAAGAGGAAAAAACACAAAGGAATTTGCACCTTGGAAAAAATTACTTGCATCGGGAAGATTCTGGGCTTACGGATTTACCCATTTCATCTCTTCATACGTTGTTTATGGATTTTTAACACTTTTACCTATTTACCTTGTTACTTCAAGACATTTTAGCAAGGCTTCACTTTACTGGGCAGGGACATTACCATGGATTGCATTCATTGTTGCCATGCTAATAGGTGGCTATTTCATAGACAGGGCGATTTCAGGAGGGTCAAAACTCTTTAAAGCAAAAGCAATTCCTTCATCAATCGCATTTATTTTATCCGCCATATTCATCATTCTAGGTGCATTTTCCGGATCGCCTTTTCAGGCTGTGTTATGGCTTTCCCTAGGTCTGGGAATGCAAGGTATTCACGGCATTTCAGTATGGTCGCTGGCAGCCAATATGGCACCCAAGTTCTCTGGGTCATATAGTGGTTTCATGAACACCATAGCTACTTCGGCAGGCATAATAGCCCCAATACTTACAACCGTTATCGCTACATATCTGGGCTGGATTTATGCCATTTCATTTATGGGTGTTCTTTCCTTGATTGGTGCTGTTCTATGGCTGGTGATGAAACCTGATACATCTTTTGTACCTGGACTAATCCCTTCATATTCACCAACCAAAAAATAAATTTTTTTAATGATTTTTTAACCATTTCGAAATGTCATCATATACTAATTTTCTATCTATTTCATTATGTATTTCATGGAACATTCCATCATATATTTTCTTCGTTTTATCCTTAGATCCTATCAATGGAAAAGCTTTTTCTGTAGCTTCTTTGGGAACAATTTTATCCGATCCACCATGAAGCATAAGTATAGGCATTTCTATATTTCCTAGATCTTTCCAGACTGATTTTGAAGATCTATACATTTCATAAATCAGATTGACTGTTGGATTCTTGAATACAAGTGGATCCTTCATATAAGCTTCCCAAATATTTTTTTCATGAGTAAGAAATTCTGGGTTTATTGGTAATTTAACCCGTGTCCTAGGTGAAATTTTTACCATTAATGTCATTACAAATTTTGTAAATGATCCTGCACTCACCATTGTAGCCGGCCCACTCGTTATAGCACCCCTTAAATTTTCTTTATTTTTAGATATATATTCAAGAACTATTAATCCTCCCATACTATGACCATAAATAAAGAAATCATTTATGTTTAATTTTTCATTCATTTTTTTAATGAAATTTTCTGTATCTTTTATAAAATAGTTAAAATTTTTTACGTATCCAATATCACTTCCGTTTGCAGTTTTTCCATGCCCTCTGAGATCATACATGATCACTGAATATCCATTCAATACAAGATTTCTTACAAATTCATCGTACCTCCCTGTATGTTCAGCAAAACCATGAATGCCTATAACATGTACATTACTATTCTCAGCTTTCCAATATCTATAAAATACATTTAATCCCGTGTCAAGAGGCAAAATTCCCTCTGTATAAATGATCATAGCTATTGAATTAAATCTCAGGTATTAAAAATTTCCATATATTTTAAAATAGACCTTTACGATATATTTTTCATGAAATTTTGTCTAGCATCAGATATACATGGAAATATTAAATCAACGAAATACCTTGTGAATGCATCACATCTTTTAAAATGTAATGCAATAATTCTGGCAGGGGATCTTACTGCTTGGGGGGATATGACGAGCATATTTCCTATTTTTGATGAATTGAATAAATTCGAAGGTCAGGTAATTTCTGTCCTAGGAAACAGTGATTATGAAAATGAAATATACATTGTTAAAGATTTTAGCAACATTAAAATTTTACATGGAGATTCCTTAACTTTAGAAAATATAAAAATCATTGGTGTATCAGGTATACCTGAAACTAATGAGCATGGTTCCTTTTTTTCATTACCAGAATCAAAAATACTAAAACTTCTGAAAATAGCATTAAATGAAAAACCGGCTGAAAAATTTTTGGTATCTATTTCGCATGTTCCACCTCTTGGAATACTTGATTTCACGAGATTTGGCACACATGCAGGTTCTAAAGCTATTAGAACATTTATTGAAAATTTCAACCCTGATGTGCATGTCTGTGGACACGTGCATGAAAATCCTGGAATCTTAAAATTTATGAAAACAACTGTAGTTAATCCTGGATTATTGCATAAAAACGATCCACTTTTTGTTCTTGAAATTAATGACAACGTTGATTTATACATAGCAAAAGCTTGATTTTATTTCATAATTTTTTTAAGTGCTTTTTCGAAATTTTCATATGCATCATCCGTAAACAATACTATACAAATTTCTCTCAGCCTATTTGGATTTTCATTTAAGAATTCATAAATTGCCTTGATTGATGCTTCTGATGCTTTATCCATTGGAAATCCATAAGCACCCGTACTTATTGCCGGAAATGCTATGGATTTTAAACCATTGTCCAAAGCTAATTTCAAGGAATTGGAAAAACAATTTTTTAAAAGTTCCTTTTCTTTATATTCTCCTCCTTTCCAAATAGGACCCACAGTGTGAATTACGAACTTTGCCCTTAAATTTCCACCTGTAGTAATAACGGCTTCTCCAGTTGGAAGACCATCTAAATATTTTTCTTTCCTTATTTTTAAACATTCTTCGTCTAATTTTTTTCCAGCTTTCCTATGAATTGCGCCGTCTACACCGCCTCCTCCCATTAAACTTGAATTGGCAGCGTTTACAATTGCATCACACTTTTCTTCTGTAATATCACCCTTTTTCAATTTTATATAAGTTCCATTTAATTCAAAATCCATGAATTTAGAATAATTTTTAAAAATATATGTTTTTTTATCATATAACCAATAAATTGAAAGCATTGTAATATACAAAATTATAAAGTTCAAAAGCTAAATTTATAATTTTAAAAATAATCTAATATATAATCTAAAAAACCCTGTAATACTTTAAGGCTCTTTGATTCAATATCAAATATGACAATTTTTAAACCATTATTTAATTTTATGATTAAACTCTTTTAAAGATATTTAAAAATGCCTTTTAATTTAATTTTTAAATGCTAAAATTAATTAAAAAATTTTATATGGAAAATGTAATGGTTTGTTGCATAATTCCAACAATTAAATCATTCAAGAACTCGTAAAATGTGTTAGAATTTTAATATTTTCATTCATTATGGATGCCCATTTCAAAGGTATGTATTATAGATAATTTCCAAGAATTATGCAACACACCAAAAATGTAAGAAAATCTTAAATATATCAAATTATTAAGGATTATTAGTGAAATCATGAGAAATATTCTTAAGAATGATGAAAATAATCAGAAAATTGATGATATTGATAAAAAAATTATAGAATTTTTAAAAAATGATGGAAGAATGACCGATTCAGATATAGCTAAAAAAATAAATGTTTCAAACGACACCGTTAAAAGAAGAAGAGAAAGACTTGAAAAAGATGGAATAATAAAAATAAAAGCTATACTAGATCCTAAAATGTTTGGTTATGTTCATTATATACATGCTGGAATTATAACAAAACCTCAAAGTAATACAGATAGATTAATTGAAAAGCTAAAAAATATTGAAGGTGTATATTACATAGCAATTTCAATTGAACCCGCCCATAGTGTGCTTGTCCATTTCAGAGGAAAGAAGAAAGAAGACCTTTATAATTTTGTTGAATGGGTGAGAAATCAGGATGAAGTTTTTGGCTTGGAAGTAAAAACCATATACGATGTTATAAAGTCAGGCTACAGAGATGTGCCTCTTGATAATATCAACAGTGATGATTGATGGCCACTGTGATAAATATAAGCAATCTGGTGAAAATATACAATAAAAAAATAAAAGCGGTGAATGGTGTTTCTTTTTCGGTTAATGATGCAGAAATATTTGGTCTTCTAGGACTAAACGGTGCAGGAAAGACCACTATAATCAAAATTCTTGCTACACTTATCAAACCTACATCAGGAAATGTAAACATATATGATTTAGACATAGTAGAAGATGAGCAAAGAATAAGGGAGATAATTGGTTATGTGCCCCAGGATCTTTCAGTGGATTCTGCCCTTACAGGTTATGAAAATCTTTTGATTTCGGCGAAGCTCTATGATATTGAAAAAAAGGAAAGAGAAAAAAAGATAAATGATGTGCTTGAAATTCTTGATTTGAATGAAGCAAAGCATATTTTACAAGCAACGCACTATATCCGATAAATATGATGCCCTTTTGGCTTCAGGTCTTTGCTTATATTAATCCTCTTTCATATGGAATAGATGCACTTCGAGCATTATTATTGACGGGGAATTTGAACGAATTGTGGCTTGACTTTCTAATACTGATTATCTCTTTACTTGCATTGAGTTTAATATCTGGAAAAATACTTAAAAATATTATGGAGTGAAAACATGGATTTATATTTTTTAATTTTAATTTTCTTTCTAATTTTCATTTTAGGAATTTTAGATAGTGCTTTTGGGCAGGGATTTGGAACGATTGGCACACCTCTTTTAATATTGATAGGTATAGCTTCTAAGACAGTAGTTCCTTTAATCTTATTTTCTCAAGCAATTCTTGGAATTGTGAGCACTATTATGCATACAAAGTTGAAAAATGTTGATCTAAGCAACCATAATACTCATGATTCAAAAAGATTTTATCTGTTTAGTCTGACAGGAATTTCAAGCGTCATTATAGCTAGCATAGTTGGTGCCTCTTTACCATCTTATATTGTAAGATATTACATAGGAATCATTGTCACTCTAGTTGGTGTTCTATTGATTATTAATTTTAAAATTAATTTTACTTGGTCAAGAGCCGCCTTAATTGGATTTTTAAGCGCCTTTAATAAAGGATTGGCAGGTGGGGGATATGGGCCAATAGTCACAGGTGGGCAAACAATAACAGGAATAAAAGTGAAAAATTCTGTAGGCGTAACTCTTTCATCTGTTACATTGATTTGTATTTTTGGTTTTATCACATGGTTTTTGATAAATGGTTTTCCTCCTTTGAACATATTATTAACAATGAGCATTGCAAGTATAATATCACCCATAATAGGCTCACACATCACTAAGAAATTAGAAGATTTAAAGTTCAAACATATACTTGGTTTATTAATTATTGTTCTAGGGTTAATAACTTTATTAGGGGTAAGAAAAGCTTGAAATTTTAATATGGAAAAGCAGCATTCTCATCGATTAAGTCAGCTACTCCTCCGCTAAAGCTTAGGAGCTTGTTGCTGGTCTCCTCCCCCGCCCGTGAGCGGAGCTTCATTGAACCGCA
>ERZ1669250.901-NODE-901-length-11087-cov-5.022389_pt1 | contig 11087 bp, 13 predicted proteins | sample MGYA00579295_ERZ1669250 | MGnify/ENA primary metagenome ERZ1669250 (study PRJEB41166, sample SAMN08046056) | hot springs metagenome | biome: hot spring; feature: acid hot spring; material: thermophilic sediment; isolation source: thermophilic sediment from acid...
TATTTTCCCTCCTAGCCATCAGAAGGAATTTAGAATGAAGAGGCATTTAAATATTCTTCATCCCCGCCCCTTCCAGGGGCGAGGCTTTCTTTTTATGTAAATCTTTGTTGCTGAAAAAATTTTACTATAAATCTTAATTTATAAATTAAATATTTATGTTTTAAATCTCAGTAAATAATCCTTTATATTAGTAAACAAAAAGATTTGCATCAAGTTTTATAAATTATTTTACTTTTATTTTCCTATTTAAGATCAAATTAAATAAACTTATTATAGTTATAGTAATTTGGCTAACAAACAACAAAATGTTATTAAAGAAATAAACATTGACTGATTGAAAAAGTGAAATCAATAAAAGAAGATTTTGTGTTACACCATATGAAATTAACGCAGCTGATGCCACCGATGCTCCAAGGAGAAGTAAATTTATCAACCATTGATATATGTTAATTGTAGAAAAAAGCAATATTATAAGAGATGACAAAATCAGAGAAAGCGATATGGTGAGCCTTAATATTTTAAACGACGTATTTATGATATATTTTCTAGATTTCTTTTGAAGAAAATTTATTATATCAAGAATATATTTATTTGCATTAAATAAATCATTATTTTTTATTGATTGTAATAAATTTTTACTGAGATCATCAATAACATTGTCATCTAAAACTTCATTATAGCAATATTTTTCAGAAAGCCTTATTGCATCATTTAATTTTGCTTTTAAATATTCCCATTCATCAGTCTTTTCATAAATCAACGCATTAGAAAAATATAAGTTTTGTAATTTGTCAGCACACTCTTTCGTCAAAGCTAGCACCACAATAATAATATAGTCTAGAATTATTAATTATTATTGCAAAAATGAAACCTTTTTTGTAAATATAAGTTGCCCTTAAGATATAATATTTTCTTATTTAAACTTACCATAAAATATAAAATAAATCTCTAAAAATTTAACTAAAAGAATTTTCTAATTTGCTTTTTCTCTATATATGTTGCAGCATTAAGAATTAATGACTTTAAAGACTTAATATTTACAAAATAATGCAATATATTACTATCTTCTCTAGTTCCATATTCGTAAGCTGAAGTTATTCTTACTTCATATATTTCTTCTGGCAATAATTTCTCTAAATCATTCCATTGCTCTATCAAAAACTTAGGAGTTATTATATACTCCTTTGGCTTCGCTTGTTGGGATATTCTTATATGAACTCTCATAGGTTCATTCAATTTCTTTGGCATAAAGTATGACTTGAATTCGTCTGATTTAATTATATTATCTAAAGATTTTAATAAGGTCCACCTATATTCATCTTCATCTATATCTAAAAATCTAATTACTCTCATATCTTCATATTCAGGCTTTCTCATATCCTTAAGCTTATTTTCCACAGTTTTTTCGGCTAATTCTAATATATCTGCTATTTCAAATGTAGTCAATCCGTTATTTTCTAGTAATCTTCCTATTTTAATGGCTAGGTCTTGTATCCATGGTCTTATAGTTGGTAATTCTAAAATGCCTTTTGCTAGAGGAGTAAGTTCGGGACCGCTTAGATTTACAATTTGTATGCTTTTTGATTTTAACAACTTTAAAAATCTCTTAGCCCCTTCTATATCAAAATATTCCCTTATAACCTGTTTTTTAGCTTCTTCGATTAAGAATGAATCATTTTCTTCATCAATTGAACCTATTTTACCTAAATGCAATTGTATTTCTCTAAGAGTTTGATATAAATATGGGCTCTTATTTAATGCTTCGTATAGTTCATTTTGCAAATTTTCTATGTCAATGCTTTCAAGCAATTCAAAGGGATTAATATTACCAACGTTAACACTAAATCCGAAAAATGATGGTCTATAATATACATTTAAACCTTCAATTTTTGAAGCCATATTGGTTAATATAAGCGCTATAGTTTCTGCTGCTCCACTGCCTATAGGATAAATAAATATATGTTCTCCATTATGCTGCTCATAAATTACTTTATTCTCATCAGGAATTATTTTTCTTTCTAGGTATTTTTGCCTAATTTTTTCAAGCTCCATTAAGCCTTCATTATCAATAGTGATATCATTTGGTATATTTCCTACTATTATTTTTATGAATTGTCTAGATATGCTTTGGCTCCTCTTTACCCCTTCTCCCTTCCATAATGGTATTTCAGCTATTCCAGAAGCTTTTATTACATCTATTCTCCCATTCATATCATCTATTCTTTTAATTTCCCAAGAACTTCCAGCAAGCCTTATCACATCCCCGATTCTTAGATTTCTGTAAACGTAAAGAGAGTCAACATAACCTATGGTATTATCTCCATTTTTAACAACGAAAACATCCTTTTCAGGTATTGTAGTAAAGAATTCTGAAAAACTCCTAGACCACCAAACCTTCATTTGATCCTTTGATTTAAATTTCCATATCTTATAGAAAGTATTTCCCGGAGAAATTATATCATCCTCATTTTTTATTAAACCATTTTGCTCCATATAATTTATTAATTCCATAAACTTTTCATTATCCATCTTAAATATAGGCGATTGAGAAAATATATCATATATTATATTTAAATTAGTTTGACCTTCTCCTAGAGTAAATCCTATTATTTCCTTTGCTATTACATCTATAGGAGCTTCATCGATTATCTCGTCTTCTACAAAGCTATGCTTAGCTAGGCTAGCTTCTGTTATAGCTTCGGCGAAATCTATAGGCCCTATAGATATTATATCCCCTATAGATAATCCTCCTGAAATATGCCCGCTCCTTCCAACCCTCTGTATAAGACTAGAAACTTTTCCTGGAGATTTGATTTGTATGACTTTTCTTACTGATCCTACATCAATCCCTAATTCGAGAGTTTTTGTGCATACTATTGCTGAGAGTTGGCCTTGCTTTAGTTTATTTTCTGCTTCTTCTCTTAGTTGTGCAGACACGCTAGAATGGTGAACAAATATATCCTTAGCCCCAATAGTTTCTAAAGAATGTTTGACTCTTTCAGCAATATATCTACTATTTACGAAAACTAGACTTGGTTTTTCTATAGTCTGTGTTAAAGATTTAGCCAAGTCTAGCCAAGGATCTTCATTACTGTCACTAATATATTTTACTTCAAATTTGTACTCCTTTGAAAAATCAACTGAGGTAATCTGCCTTTCTCTTTTACTACTGCCGCTCAAGAGTTCTATAGCTTTTTTAGGAGAACCTATTGTTGCCGAAAGACCTATTCTTTGAAAGTCATAGCCAGATAAATATTTCAATCTTTCAAGTAATAATAATAATTGAACCCCTCTCTTTGAGCTGAGCAATTCATGAAGTTCATCTATTATTACATATTTAACGTTTTTATAATATTGTCTGAATTTTGGTGCCCAATCTAAATCAATTTCTAGACTTTCAGGCGTTGTTATTAATATATTAGGTACTTGCTTAACTCTCTTCGTCCTTTCACTTGCTGGAGTATCACCATGCTTTTTAGAAACTCTAAAACCTAGTTTCTCAGCCCACCAAGAGATCCTTTTATATATATCATTTATTAAAGCCTTCATAGGGGTTATATATAATATATCCACTGGTTCTTGCTTTTCGCTTAGAAGTTTTGACAGTAATGGCAATAATGCAGCTTCTGTCTTCCCTTCCCCTGTCGGCGCCATAATTAATGTATTATACCCTTCTAATACATAAGGTATCGATTGTTCCTGTATTTCAGTAAGTCTTTTCCATCCTCTCTCTTCAATTAATTGCCTTACTTTTGGATGCAACCTATCAGCTATTGATTGTTGAACTTCTTCCATTTTACATCTACCATTTTATGTCTAGCCACACCTGGTTAACCTAAGAAAAGTTAGCAGTCAGTTCTTATTAACTCTCCGTTTCTATTTCATTTTGGAGATAAATATGGCAAAACTAGAACACGAATGTATAGTATGTGGAAAGAAGTTCAGTAATGGCCAAGGAATAATTATAAATAAAGGATCGTTAAAGCTAGAATTTCATAGTAGTAAATGTGCAACGTCCTTCTTTAAGCTATTAGCAGAAAGATTAGATGAATCTTGTTTTGAAAAAAGTAGCAAAGATCTTATAAAAGAATTAGTAAAAATAAGAGAAGAAAAGCAAAAACAAGCTAAAAAGGTGATCTCATGAGATTACTAAAGATTAAGCTATATTCCATATTAAGGGAAATTTTTGGTAGTAATGAAATAATTGTAGAATTTAAGCATGAAAACATTACTGTCAATGATGTATTAGAAACATTAACAAAGAAAATTAATAACAATTCAACTCAATTAAACCAATTATTTAATTCCATTCAGTTTGTAGCTAACGGGAAACCATTAGCCAAGGATGAAATTATACCAAATAGTGTTGATATAATATATTTGCTGCCTCCTTCATCTGGTGGCATTATTGACATAAAAATTTTAACTAGTGAGCATATTGATTTAAACGATCTAATAAAAAAATTATACATAGATGAAAATGTTGGAGCTATTGCCATATTCGTAGGTATAGTTAGAAAAATAAACAAAAACGAAAAAGTGAAGAAATTATTATATGAACATTCTGAAGAACTAATAGAAGAAAAGCTTAAAGAAATCGCTATTAGAGGGATAAATAAATTCAAATTATTTTCAGTCTCAATATATCATTATGTTGGTGAAAGAAAACCTGGAGATTTAACTATGATTGTAGCTGTTTCTGGAGAATCTAGAAAAAATGTTTTTCCAGCAATAGAAGAAATAGTAAATGAAGTAAAGCATGAAGCTCCTATATGGAAACAAGAATATAGAGAGAGCGGAAAGTATTTCATACTCGGCGAAAACCAAATTAAAGCCGATGAAACGAGCAAATTCAAATTTTAAGATTTTAAAACTTGCGCTTTAAACGCACCGTAATTTAAATCATATAAATTTTAAATATTAGCCAATTTAATAAATAACAATATGAATATTTCGTTAGTATTATAAATTAAAGTTTTAAAAAGGAACACATATAAAGATAAATATTAGGTGATAGGAATGCCTGCAATCGAAATAGGAAGAGTTTGCACAAAAATTGTTGGGAAGGAATCAGGGAGAAAATGTGTTGTAGTAGATATTATTGACCAAAATTTTGTATTAGTAACAGGACCTAAATCAGTTAGTGGCATCAAGAGAAGAAGAGTGAATATTAAGCACTTAATGCCGTTGGATAAATTAGTAAACATACAGAAAGGGGCAAGCGATGAAGAAGTGCTAGCTCAATTGAAAAATTCTAACTTAATTGACTATATGAAGGCCAGAGAAAAAATCGTATTAGCCTAAACCAATCCGTAATAATATGGTGAATATTTTGCTAGGAATGCCTGAAAAAGGTTTTAAATTCATTAATGAAATAAATCAAATATGTAATAATACAAAACCATTTTTGGAAAAATTTCCAGAAAATACTGATGATAACTATGGCTATTATCCATTAGAAAGACCTCTTATGAAGTATCTTAATTACGGTATTATAATTTTGGATAAACCACCCGGTCCGACAAGCCATGAAGTGGTTGCATGGGTAAAAAAACTGTTAAATATAGATAAAGCAGGACATGGAGGAACCCTAGAGCTTTACTCTTAAGAGTAAAGCAGGGATATCCTAAAGTAACAGGTGTCCTGCCTATAGCTCTCGGATCTATGACAAAGATTATAGGATTTGTAACTCATTCAAAAAAAGCTTATGTATGCTTAATGCAACTTCATAAAGATATAGATTTCAAATTAATCAATAATGTAATAAATGAATTCATAGGAGAAATATATCAAAGACCTCCAGTAAGAAGCCATGTAAAAAGAATTCTTAGAATTAAAAAAATATTTAATATAGAAATAAATGAAATAAATAATAGAAAGGTCCTTTTAACAATAGAATCAGAAGCTGGAACATATATGAGAAAATTATGTTGGGATATAGGTTTAGTTTTAGGAACAGGGGCTCATATGAGAGAATTAAGAAGGATAAAAACAGGTCCTTTTAATGAAGATAACGCAGTAACATTACAACAGATCTCCGAAGCTGTGTATCAATATAAAACAACAGGCAAGGAGGATCTGCTTAGGAAAGTTATTATTCCTGGAGAATATAGTGTATGTGAGTTAGAAAAAATTTTAGTTAGAGATACAGCAGTAGAGAGTGTGATAAACGGTTCTCCCCTTGCAATACCTGGAATATCATATTTTAATGATGGCATAAATAGAGGAGATATAGTTGCGTTATTAACATTAAAAGGAGAGTTGATCGGCTTAGCAAAAGCATTAATGAATTCTAACGAAATAAAACAAAATAACAAAGGGCTTGCATTTCAACCTACAAGAATAGTTATGGAAAGAGGGATTTATCCTAAGGCCTGGAAAAGTTCAGGAAAATACAAAAATCGTGGGGACGGGAACGCCGGGGGTGGGATTTGAACCCACGCGTCCCGCATGGGACAACGGGTCTCAAGCCCGTCCCCTTGGACCGCTCGGGCACCCCGGCACATTTCTACTATTGGCTAATAGGGTTTTTAATTATATTTCAAAAATCCATATTATTTATTGCTAATTATACCATGATTTTTAACGGGCTTTAGCTTGTGAGATTCAAAACTTTCCATTCTATATTTTGCATCTTCAGTTATCACCAAATTTGTTAATTCATCTATTGCCTTTTCTATATCTTTCCAATAAATTTCATAAACTATTTTTTTAATTGATCTAATCGATTCTTGCGTATAATTTGATAAGGTATCTGCAATCGCAAAAGCCTCTTTTTCTAAGTCTGACTGAGGAACTATTTCATCAACTAAACCCATATTTCTGGCCTCTTGAGCGGAGAACCTAGTACCAGTTAAAGCTAAATATTTCGCTCTTCTAAACCCAACGACCCCTCCCCCTGCGCTTATTAATATTGGAGGTATAACTCCTAAACTAATTTCTGGAAAGCTGAACCAAGAATTTTCAGCGGCGATTACTATATCTGCTGCTAAAAGAAGTTCTGCGCCTCCGCCAACAGCCAATCCATTAACTAAAGCAATAATAGGTTTCTTACACGATATCATTGTATTTAAGGATTGTTTAATCCCATTAAAAAAATTAAGAGCGTCTTGCTTAGTATTAAGTCTAAGCATGTTTTCTATATCGTCTCCTGTACTGAAAGCTCTACCTTTACCAGTTAAAACAATCGCAACGCTGTCAGATTCACATGCTCTGTTTAATTCATATATTAATCTTTCCCAAGTCCTAGTGTCTAAAGCATTTAATTTTTCAGGTCTATTCAAATAAATCCAATAACACATCTTCCTTTTTTCAGATAAGACCGTTTCGTGATATGTCAATTTTTATTGCACCCAAAGGTGTATACTATTGCTAGATTAATAAATCTGTCTAATGAATTTGGCTATATCTCTAATAAGAGAAAATTTTAAATATAGTTCAAATAAAAACATGCTATAATTTAAAGGCTACCTTCTTCTTTTATACATTTATTGCTTTTTAATATATCATATATCCCGTTTACAGCATCTTCAACCTCACTTTCTCTCTTAGCTCCTGTTATAACCATTTTCCCACTGCTAAATATTAAAAGAACAACTCTCGGTTTTTCCATTCTATATATCAATCCTGGGAATTGTTCTGGTTCATACATACTCTTTGGTAAAGTAAATGCTGCCTTTTCTAAATCGACAACTACATTTAGATTCGCCGATGCAACAATGTTTTGTATTTGTATTTGAGGTTTGCCTTGCATTGGAACCCCTTTGATCATGAGTTTTTTCAATATTGTTTTTACTGCCCATACTAATTGCTTTACACTTTTTGCACCTGTGACAACCATTTTTCCAGATTTAAATATGAGAGCTGTTATTTTAGGGCTCTGCAACCTATAAACTAATCCTGGGAATTGATCTGGGTTGTAATCTACATCGGGTATCCTTGTTTCGATTAAGTTCAAATCTAATGCAGTATCTAATATTACTGTTGCAACTATATTTTCTATCTTAACTGTAGGTTTTCCCGACTCTTCTTTTTCACCTACATTTTCTTCTTCAAAAAATTCATCTTCTTTATCTTCATTCTCCAAAATCTTCACCTGCTTTTTAAACTCGTATATTTTAAAACCAATTTGAGCTATATAAATCTTTTTAAACTATTTATAAGCATAAGATAAATAAATATCATTATTTAGCAAAAATACCATAATTTTCGATGCTAACCTAATTTTATTTCTAACATAAATAATCGAAAAAAGAGTTACACCACAGGTAAACACTAATGAAACATAACCTTTATGCAAATATACCGGCATAAAAAAACTAAAATATTGGTTACATTATTAATATAGATGGGGGAAAATTGTGAAATTAAAATTTAAAGAGCCAAGAACTTGGAGATATATAATAGGATCAATAGAAAAAATCATAGATGAAGGCGTTTTTACGGCAAACGATAATGGACTTCATTTCAGAGCATTAGATACAAGCAGAATTGTTATGGTTGACTTTATCTACCCAAAATCTTCATTTGATGAATTTGAAATAAATAATGAAGAAAGTATAGGAGTATCTTTTTCAGTTTTGTCTGATGTATTAAAAAGAGCTGAAAAAGATGACGAACTTGAACTTATAACTGATGAAAACAACGTAACATTAAAATACATTGGTAAAGGGGAAAGAATCTTTAAAATACCACAACTTAGTTTAAGTCAGGATAAGCTACCTGAACCAAAAATAACTTTTACGGTTAAAGCTAAGCTTACAAATAATTCTTTTATTGATATAATAAACGATATAGAAGCTATTAGTGATTCATTAACTATAAATGCAGATGACAAAGAAAACAAGCTAATAATAACTGGAAAAGGCGATATAGAAAGCGCTGAAATAGAACTTTCTCTAGAAAAACAAAATATAATAGAACTTAGTGTAGATTCTCCCGATTCATCTACATATAGCATTGAATATTTTTCTGACATGCTAATGGCAGCAAAAGAAGCCGATTTAATAACTTTGATGTACTCTCAAGACGCTCCTATAAAAGTCGAAATGGAATACCAAAATGGTGGCAAAATAACTTTCTATGTTTCACCGAGAATAGACTAAAACTTATTTATAACAAATAGTTATTTTAGATTACTTATATAACCGTTTCCCCTACACTTTCATTTCAATCATCTTACCTTTATTCATGATAGAGCGTGGGAACTTAGCCCTCAACCACCTGCTCTTAAGCTTAAATGCAGGAGGGTCATGGATCTCCTTCGAGCCCAACGTCACAGGACTTACATCTTTGCAATTCTTTCACCTTTTTGACATAGCCCATATCGGTGCGGGGATTATCCTTTATCAGTAAAAACTAAGCACATTTGAATATAAAAAGATTTTTATTAAAATGAAAAAGGATTCAGCCCTAAAAACAAAATATCTATAAATTTTCAAATTAATTATCTATTATAGAAGGAAATTAAAATGACCGAAGAAGAAAAGGAAATTAAAATAAAAGGATGGAACTATGATCAAACACTAAAATATCTATATAGAGAATATTATTCTTTAAATCCACCACTGATAATACCAAAAGATATTGAGAGAAGAGAATTTGCATTTCAGCCTTTTGAAAAACAGTCTTATGTAAGGCATCTTTCATTTGATAATCCAAAAAAGCTTTACGATTATTTGATTAAAAACACTCCGAGACATGCTTATTATTCTATCGCCATTTATGATCTTCCTGAAGCAGGATCTATGGAAGAAAAAGGATGGAAAGGATCAGATTTATTATTTGACATTGATTTAGATCATGAAAAAGATTGTATAATGCAAAATGATATAGCTGATGATTCATGTATAGAAAAAGGGTTAAAATATGCCGAAACAATTGCCCATATAATTAATAATTATTTTGGTGGATCGTATCAAATTTATTTCACAGGAAATAGAGGCTATCATGTAAGGGGATTTTGCGAGTTATGTAAACAACTTGGAAAGGAAGAAAGAAGCGAAATTGCAAAGTTCATTATGGCTCAAGATTTAGATATAGATATGATATTTCCCAAAAGTAGCAAAGGAAAAAAACCAGCTTTGCCCACTACAAAGGATCCTGGATGGAGAGGATTAATAGCTAGTTTTGGAATTAAGGAAGTTAGCAGAGAGGATATTAATAACGCTATTCAAAATATAAAAGTTGAAATTGATTCTATGGTTACCCAAGATCCAAGCAGATTAACTAGAATACCTGGGACGCTAAATGGAAAATCTTCTTTGCTTGTATTACCAGTTTGTGGAGAGTTTAAATTAGGTAAGTGGGTTTCGCCTTTTTATGGAGAAGTTGAAGTAAAAGCTAAAATGGATTTAAGTAACATAAAGATTTTAGGAAGCAATATACAATTTAATAAGAATGAAGAACTAAGCCTACCATCTCAGCAGGCTATTTATTTAGCCACAAAAGGTTACTTAACTATAATAGGAGGGAAAATAGTTGTCAGAAAGAATACCGGCTGGTGGCCCATACAAGGCTGCAATTGGAATTCATGAGCAAATTAATGCTGATGATATTAAAGATTCAAGAAAACTCTGGGGAACTTATTGTTCAAATGATCTAGAATTGTGCAAAAGATTTTATAATGTAGTAATAAGCATGACAAAACTTATTTCAGAAGCGAGACTTGAAGATATAGATGCTAAAAATTATCAAGGGATTGATAAGGAATTCCTCAATATAATGGAATATATTAGAAATAATTACTCTCTATATTTATCAGGAAGCGTTATATCATTCGGAGAATTTATTTTAGTTAAATTTAACAGAGACTTAACATTATTAAATGGAAAATTTATGGAAAAAAACGATGTATCTTTAATACCTATGGAAGAAGCTCTATTACTATCATCACTCAATTACGTTGAATTAGTAAAAACTCTTTCATATAAAATTATTAATAGTATGGAGAAGAAAGATTAATAAGGAGCTTTGTATAAGCCAATATGGGAAAGTGAGAGTGAGTTTAAAATGAAGTTCCCAAAAAAGATAAGAACATATTGCCCTAGGTGTAATGAACACACTGAGCATAGCGTTGCAATTTACAA
>ERZ1669250.903-NODE-903-length-11080-cov-4.009070_pt1 | contig 11080 bp, 13 predicted proteins | sample MGYA00579295_ERZ1669250 | MGnify/ENA primary metagenome ERZ1669250 (study PRJEB41166, sample SAMN08046056) | hot springs metagenome | biome: hot spring; feature: acid hot spring; material: thermophilic sediment; isolation source: thermophilic sediment from acid...
TTCTTTCCTTAGGTATTTGAAAGTAAAATCATTTCAACTCCTTATACTTAAATTTGATCTAAGGGAGAAAACCTAACCTTTTTTAATTGGTAAGGAGTAGAGGTTTACTATACTTCCCAGTAAAGCATATCCAATTTGATTGCTGGCATTATCTAATTTATTTTTAAGATAAATCTTAAAAGTATTGCCATTTTAAAAGACAAGGTTTGCCGCTTATTTTATCATAACTAAATATTAAATAGATTCCAGGAATACTACACTTAATACTATAAATATAATATTGTTGTTTCAATCAATAATAATTAAAGAATTAAAATATACTGGGCTAATATGAATTTGTAATGCATAGCTTAAAATTTTATATAGAATGTATGACTTGGCACGGACCCGCCGGGATTTGAACCCGGGACCTCTGGCTCCGAAGGCCAGCGCTCTATCCTGGCTGAGCTGCGGGTCCATAATTTAAGCTTAGAACAATCGTTATTAATGCTTTTTAATTTAATTTATTATATTTTATTTGGGATCTATTATGAACGAAGATTTAACAGAGATTGTAAAAAAGGTTAAAGAAGTATTAAAACTCAACAAATATGAAACAAGCGCGTATGTAACGCTAATTAAACTTGGAAAATCAAAACCAGTCGATATAGCTAAAAATTCTAATATACCAGTTCAGAGAGTTTATGATGTGCTGAAGAACTTGCAGAAAAAAGGTTTAATCACTGCAAAAGAAGAAAATTTTTATGAGGTTGTCGACCCATCATCATCCTTACAAGCAATAGCTCAAAATATGATTGTTGATGCAAACATTAGAGCTAGAGAATTAGAAAGCTTAGGTAAAGCCTTGTCTAATATAACAAAAACTAAAGTTTTTGATGAAGTTAAAATAATATACGGTGTCAAAGAGACCATAGGAAATACTATAGCTATTGTCAGAAAATGCGATGAGAAACCTTTTTTCATGGTATATAAAGTACTTGACAAACTTGTTGATTTGTGGCCATTACTTTATGAAATAATATCAACAACAAGAAGCGGAGCTACATTACTAATACCATATGATACAAAAATTGAACAAAAATATATTGAAGAATCAGAAAAACATGGATTTAAAATAGTAAAAAGCAAAGCAGTATTTATGGATTTATTTGTTGGATGTAATACTGTTATAATTGGACTTCCTAGTCCTACTTACGAAGTAATAAGCATTATAATAAATAATGAAGATTTTTCCAACGCTCTCAAAAACAGAATCCAAGAAATTATGAGTAAAATTTAAAAGAATTAAATAATTATTTATTACCAGAAGATAAATAAAAAGATGTGAAAAATATGTCGTTCTGGGAATGGAGGAGAAGATATCAACCTGGATGGGCAAGAGCATGGAGGCATAGAGGATGGCTTAGACCAATGATAATATCTTTGCTTTATAAAAAACCCCTTAATGGGGTAGAGCTTATGAATGAGATAGAACTAGTTACTAATGGAGCTTGGAGACCTTCTCCTGGGAGCCTCTATCCTATAGTTAACGAACTTATCAATGAGGGCATAGTATTTAAAAACCAGGAAGGTAAGTATGAACTGACGAGCGAAGGCAGAGAATTTGCAAAAGTAACCTTGACTGCATTTTATTATTCGCCAGATCCTGATTACATTATTGAAAGAATTAATGATTTTCTAAGTTTTTTTGAAAGCTTAATTAAAGAAGATAAGAAAAATATTAAAGTAGATAAAGAAAAATTAATAATGCTTAGAAACAAAATAGATAATCTAATTAGGGAATTAGAGTTTTAAATCCTATACTATAATCATACAAAAGTTGAAAATAAGTAATTATAAAAGCTTTAAAATTATATAATTTATTTATAAAAATTTAATAATAAACAACTTATGGTCTATTGGAATAATAAGGTGTTGGAAAGCCTTGATAGTCTTGCACGAAATTTTGTTGAGCAAACAATCTATTATATTCCCTCTTAACGTCATCATTTACTAAATGTAAATATAGTTGCGTAACTTTAATATCACTATGCCCCAGTAATCTTTGTAGAGCAGGTAAACTCATTCCCCTCCTCAAAGCTTCAGTTGCAAAGGTATGCCTTAATACATGAGGTCTAACTTTTTTTGGATCAATGCCTGCTCTAATGGCCAAGCTTTTTAATCTTTTGTAAACTGCTTGATATGTCAAATCAATAACATTCTTCCTCTTATCTTTATATAAAGAATATGCCTGCAATAGAGCTTGCCTACTTAAGGGGCCAATGAAAACTATTCTTTCTTTATTATATTTGCCTTGAACTCTTATTTGCCCAGTATTAAAATTAATGTCATCCCATGTTAAATTTAAAAGCTCTCTTACTCTTAGTCCTGTTTCTGACATAACTGATATTATCAAGAGATCATCTAAATCCCTAATAGAGGAAACAAGCCTTGTTATTTCTTCCCAACTCAATGCATTGCTGAAACTAAGCCTCTTATTTGACATTATAGGTAAATCATCATCTACGCCCAACCAATTAATAAACCTTCTAACAAATATAGAATAATAATGAAGTGTAGTTTCATAATTCTTGCCTGTTTTCTTTGACATTAATTTCTTCAAATTAGAAAGCCAATTTAAATATAGCTCGGAGCTAATATCACTGATTTTTTTATCCTCTCCAATGTAACTTATGAAATTTTTTATTGCTACTCTATAGGATTTTATAGTAAGATGAGAAGCACCTGAAACTTCTAACTCTCGTAAAAAGAGGTTAAACGCATCATTAATATTTGATATGTTTGTTTTTACTCTAGGTATGTTTATTTTTGACAACTCTTTCCCCCTAATGCTATAGTATTTTAAAAATTCTAAAGAGAATTGCCCAGTAATACTTTTTAATTGTTTCGCTATTTTCTAATAATTTGCTCTCTCCCTTAAATTATATAGTGCAATTAAAACTTTACTTAATACTATTTATATAAAATAAAATTGTGGTAAAAATGAATGACAATATGTTAAGATGCCCATATTGCAAATCATATAGATTAGCATGGAGCGATGAAACTGGTTACTTAGTTTGCCAAAATTGCGGAGCAGTTATCCAAACTTTAATTGATGATAATAGCCGATATTTTTATGAAAAAAATAAAATAAGGCATCAAAAAAATAGAGAAGAAGTTTTATATTATAATGAGGATTATAACATGATCTTAGAAGATAAAATTAGGAAAGCAATAAAAAGAGGAAAAATTATTAAGACAAATTATCATGGTATATCGAGTATATCATCTATTATTGATCAAAAAGTTGATAAAATTAATGATAACAAAGATTTTAAAATTTCTTATCAAATTCTAAATGATTTTCCTGTACTTAAATCTAGAACAAAAAGAAATAAATATGCAATAGCCCTTTATGCTTTATATAGATCTTATGGCTATTCTAAAGAAAATTCAATTCTGTTAACATCAAAAGAACTTAAAGTATCTAAAATAACTTTAAAAAATATAATACGTAAACACAAGGATCTCATAAATGAATATGAAATCAAAGTAAGAAAGAAACTTTTAAATAAATAAAATTAAACTTAATAGGGTAAAATTAAACTCATCTATGAGGAAGAAAATTGAAAGAAACAATTATGGATCCAGCAGGGTTTGCTAAAGAAATTCAAATACCTCTATACAATGAAATATTAGAAAAAATAAAGTCAAGGTATCAGAAAAAAGGGGGTAAAGAATACGAAAGAGAAATAATGTCTATTGAGCTCGTTTATAATGTTATAAATTCTAAAACTTTATCTGTATTAAAATTAGAAAAATTGTTAAAAAACTTGCATCATTTTTATTGGGGACTTATTGAAGTAAATTATGATAAAAAAAAGATTTATGAATCAATAAAATGTATTAAAAAGTCTAGAACATTACTAAAAAAATTTTGGATAAATTATAGAAATGAAATCTTGGCTGCAAATAATTCGAAAGAAATGAAATCTTTATCTAGAGAAGCTAGAGGAAGAATGATATCATCTATTAAAAAATGTAGTAAATCATTAGAATATCTAAGAAACCTTGTTATAACTATGTCTTCTTTTCCTGGACTAGACCCATATAGAAAAACATTAATTGTTGCTGGGCCTCCTAATGCAGGAAAATCTACGATAGTTTCAACAATCACGAACGCAAAAACAAAGATTGCTTCATATCCTTTTACAACAAAAGATATTATTATAGGCCATTTTACTCTAGATAATGGGCAAGTTATCCAAGTAATTGATACACCAGGATTATTAGATAGAAATATAAATGAGATGAATGAAATAGAAAGAAAAGCTATCAGTGCATTGAAATATCTTGATGGCCTTATATTATTTTTAATGGACCCATCTAAAGAGGCGTACATGAATTTGGATAAACAAATAAACATAATAAACGATATCAAAAGTATTATATTAAATAAAAAAATTATTTTGCTAATAAACAAGATAGATTTGTTAAATGAAATTGAAATAAAAGATATAGAAAAAGCAATCAATGAATCAGCAAATAAACTAAACTTTGAAGCTTATTATAAAATAAGTGCATTAAATAAAAAAGAATTAATAGATTTGATAAATAATATAGTTAAATCCAACCTCTTAGCTTCATAGCCCTTACAACTTTATCTACTGCAATTCCGTAAGCTGCCATTCTTAAATTGTGCTTCTCGTGATCTAGTTTACTATCCCAGAACTTCCAAATCATATTCAAATTATTCTCCATTTTTTGTATTAATCTATTCTTTGCTTCATCTTCTGTAATCCATCCCCCCATTCTGTTATTTACCCATTCTATATGACTCATTATAACTCCTCCACTATTAGCAAGCGTATCAGGAACTATTACAATTCCTTTCTTTGTTAAATATTCTTCAGCTTCAGGTGATGTTGGTCCATTAGCACCTTCAACAATTAGCTTAGCTTTAACTCTTGGAGCATTTTCTTCTGTTATTACATTTTCTATTGCTGCAGGTACTAATATATCAACATTAAGCTCTAATAATTCTTGGTTACTTATTTTCTTTTCATAATTTGGATAATCCACTACGAACATACTCTTCTTTTTATCTAATACAGCTTTAATTTCATCTGCATCAAAACCCTTACTGCTATAGATACCTCCTTTAACATCTGATATTGCAACTACTTTAGCTCCCATTTCATTTAAAAACTTAGCAGTATAGAATCCTACATTACCAAAACCTTGAATTGCCACAGTCCTCCCTTCTATTGAACCAAAAACCTTTTTTGCCGCTTCTCTAGCGACCGTTGCAACACCAAGACCTGTTGAAAAGATTCTAGTTTGTAAACCACCCAATTCTAAAGGTTTACCAGTTACAACCCCATAAATCTGCGCATCATACCTACTTGAATACTCATCAATGAACCAGGCCATCGTTTGGGGATTAGTATTTACATCAGGTGCTGGAACATCTCTATCAACTCCTACAAACTTGCTTATACCAGCGAAATATTTCCTTGATAGAGTTTCAAGCTCTCTAGGACTCAATTGGAAGGGATCGACTTGAATTCCGCCTTTAGCACCGCCATATGGTATATCAGCTAATGAATTCTTCCAAGTCATCCACATTGCCAATGCCATTACTTCGCTTAGATTTGTTTCTGGATGATATCTAACTCCTCCCTTATAGGGACCTAATGCACTATTGTGCTGCACCCTCCAACCAGTAAATATCTTTAAGCTCCCATTATCCATTTTAACTGGTATCTTAACTTGAACTATTCTTTCTGGAGTTGCAAGCATCTCATATATTTCTTCAGAATAACCTAAGATATCGACCGCACTTCTAAGTTGCTTCTTAGCCTCTACATAGGGATCTTTACTAATTGCCATACTTGTCGCCTCATTTATTATTGTGAATATATTACTATAAAAATATTTGCAACATAAAATTAATAAAGTGTAGATTGTGTATTGTCTGTAGATGATTTTAATATTGGTGGGAAAAAATTAGAAATCATGGTTTTATATAAACATAACCATTATTTACCAATTCTATTATTTTTAGAATGCCTGATTCAACATTGTTTAGACCACTTATTAAATCATTAAACGATATACCAAGGGATCTTAACGATATATTGCATACATTAAATTTAACACCAGATCCGATAAGTTCCATTACAGTTTCATATGTATATTTATCTACATTTCCTTTTAAAAAATTAATAACACCTCTATCAGTAATAACAACCTCAACATCTATTTGTGATTGCTTTGCTGTATCTAAAACACTATATATGCTTGAAAACAAATTCTTTAATGATTCTTGATTATCATAACTTATATGCATAACTAACTTAATTCTATTCATTTGAATCCCTATTTATAAATACATTCTTAACTTTAAAAGCTAAATCCAATAAAATTTCTAATAAGTATTTTATTTTAAATAAACTATACTTATTTAATTTTTATCAGAAAATTTAATAGCAGACTTAGAATAAGATTCTAGAAAACTTAGTAATTAACCTTGCTTTATTCTTAGTTATATAGACCATATCTTCGATTCTGACTCCGTATAAACCTGGATAATATATTCCAGGTTCAACTGTAACTATCATGCCCGGTTCCAATACATCTTTTGAATTTGGCCTCAAATATGGTGCTTCATGAATTTCCACTCCAACACCATGACCAAGACCGTGATTGAAATACCTTGTTATATTCTCTTTATCAAATACCAGTCTTGCAGCTTTATCAGGCTCCCATGCTTCAACTCCAGGTTTTATTATATCTATAGCATTAGATTGAGCATCAGCAACTATCTCAATTAATTTTTTATAATCTTTTCCTCCTTCGCCATACCACAAAGATCTCGTCATGTCACTCAAATATCCATTCATATTAGCTCCGAAATCAATTAATACAGGCCCTGGTTTCTGTAATCTTACATTTCCCGGATTGTAATGAGGAAGCGCAGTATTTTCATAAAAACCAACTATAGTTGGAAAAGCTTCTGCCCATGCACCTTGGCTCATTAGCGATGAATAGAAAGCTGCTTCAACATCATTTTCAGTTGGATTATTGTCTAAAATATCAAGAGCTTGTCTTAGAGCTTTTTCTGATGCATCTATAGAAGCAATTATATGCTCTACTTCCCAGTCATCTTTAATTTCTCTTAACTTAATTATATCATTGCTAACGTCCTGAACCTTAATTTCATCGCTTAAATACTTTCCTACAGTATAATTTGACCATAATAAATCGGATGATATTTTATTTCCACATTGTGTAGAAATGCCCTTTATAGCTTCTAACAAACCACCTTCTATTAAATCTGATTTTGATATTGGAGGCTCTGTACCTTTTTCCCCTGGCCTGTAAAAGGCTTTTAATGAAATATCTTTTGGCGCTCTATTAAGCATCCTAAAGTAGTCAAGTGTTGAAGTAAGCAAATAATCTTGGCATTTATTTGAGATTATCAATACTTCTGTTGGATCTCTAATGCCAGTTGCATATGTGATATTTTCTTTACCTGTTAAAATTAGTACGTCCAAATTATTCTTTTCAAGTATAGCCTTTAATTTTTCTCTATTCTTATCCCATCTAGCTTCCAAAACTTACACCTAGACAATTCTTATTCTGTTAACCTTTTTATTTTGCCAGCTATATTTTCTCATTCTTTTGCTCTTACCGAATCCACATGCGGCACAATAACCTTTTGCTACATTAAAAGATCTTCTACCACATCTTCTACATACAATATGAGTTTTTCCTTTATTATGTAATCCCATTGAAGGAGTTCCCTTTGTCATAAAAATCACCCTGCAGGACTAACTGCTATTACATTATCTCCTCTTAAAAGCACTAATCCCAATGGCCTTGAATTCTTTCCTTCAAGCTCTTCTGCCTTGTCTAATATAAGGTTTAAATGCTGATCATAGCTAGTCAATATACCTTTAACCTCTCTATTTCCTTTCATTTTTACCAATACGCTCGAATTCAAATAATCTCCTATTACTTTGAACGTGTTGGATTGCAAATGCGAATTTTCTGACATGATTTTCTCCTCCTAGCTATTAGACACAACCAGATTATTTAAAATCTTCCTTTTTATTTTTTTAATAAACCAAGAGCATCTATTAAAGTAAACCAATTCTTTTACGAAACATTAAAAACCTTTCCCTTAAGAATCTATTATCAATAAATCCTTTAATATGGTCCCATGGAAATGGCTCGTTTCTTTCCTTTAAAGCTATGCTAGATAATCCTTTCTTCATTATATTTCTCCAATTTACTTTATTGTTTCCATTTACTGAAACCTCAATTAAGTACTTTAGTACATCTCTATCAGATAATGCTATGGAACCTTGAATTATTGCTAGATATGGATCATAGGTAGTGAAGTCCTCATAATAAGAATTTTTCTTTATATAATTAATCTTTTCATCCATTTTATCTTCATTCTCCATAGGTAACCATTGAAGGGGAGTTCTTGGCTTTATTATTAAAGGATTAACGCTCAAATGAATTTTTTTAATTCCAACCATTTTTATAAGTTTTGTTAAATTAACAATACTTTTCAAATCTTCCTCTTTTTCTCCTGGAATCGATGTTATAAAATACAATTTTAGATTCAGGTTATATTTTGCAGCAATTTTAGCTGCATTTATTATTTCTTCATCAGAAATTTCTTTTCCTAATGCATATCTAACTCTTTCAGAATTTTCTGGCGCTATAGTCAAAGTTAGTTGGCCCAAATCTGATAATAATCCTATTGTTTCATCATCAAGTAATTCAGCTCTTAGTGAAGGCAATGATATTTTTAAATTCTTATTTTTAGCCTCCCTTAGGATATACTTGAATTTAGGATGAGAATTTATTGTGAGACCTATAAGAGATACTTTCTCATTATATTTTTTATTTAATTCTTCAATTTCGTTTATAATTTCTTCTTCCTTTCTGAATCTCGTTGGCTTTGAAATGTAGCTTTCCATACAAAAGGCACAATTAAAAGGACATCCTCTCATTACTTCAACTCCTAATGTAAATATGGTCTCTTTAGTTAGAATTCTTTTAGTTGAAGAATCAAAATTATTTGAATATGCAACCTCTACTTCATGTTTTCCCAAACTGGGAACATATAAGCCACGATCTGGCTCTATTTTTTCGTTATAAAATATGTCAACCAATTTACTCCATACAGCTTCTAGATCCCCAATAATCTCTATATCGGCGATATCAGCTATAGGTTCTGGGTTTGCAGTTATAGTAGGTCCTCCAATTATAATTTTAGGCTTATTTCTTTTACTTGAAATAATCTCTATATTACTACCTATTAAAGCCTTTATTATGTTGACATAATCTAATTCGTAATGAACAGGTATTATAATATAATCAAAATTTTTCAAAGGCATTCCATTTTCAAAGCTTCTTAACGGCACTGGTTTTCCATATAGATGTGGCATAAAAAATCTTTCCAAATAAATATCTTCAATTTCACTAATCAGAAAATATATTTTATGAAATATTAGAGATGACATAGCAACACTATAAATTGAGGGATAAAATAACGCTACCTTTATCATACTTTTTCTATATTTTTTATTAATTAATCCTTTTTCTACTATTTCATGCATTTCAAACTCCTACCATATGATGTAAAAATATAGTTTATAGGAACTAAAATGCTCCATATATTTCCTCTCTAACATCAGGATCTACATAAGCACCTATGTAAACCTTGTATCCCTTATGGTTAAGTATTTTTGCTTCTTCACCAAAAACTCTGGTTTTAATCTCAGGAACCCAATAAAACTCGTTGTTTTTTAACTTTACACCTTCAAAGAATTCGCAAGAATCATCGTCTACAGTTAACTTTCCAAATTTAATACAAAGTCCTATGAAAGGATATTGAACGTGTGGCCTCCAGTTTGCACATAAACTACAAATATTTGACTTACTCATTTTTATCTCCTTGTCTTCTTCTTTGCTTACTCACGATTTAATACCTTTTTTATATAAGATACTTAATATAAAAATTTGAACTATTGGTGTATAGCTGATTGCAAAGCCATTTCACGATTAAATTTCCTTATTTGGTACCATGCAACTATCATTAATATTCCAGGTATTATAAACACTATTGTTATTAGGCCAACGATTATTTCTATTATACCTATAGCTAAAGCTGGACCTGAGGCCTTCTCAGGTAAATTATGGGATAACGGCATATATACAAAGGGAATTCCAAGTAATCCGAGAATTAAAAATACTATACCATAGCCATATAAAACGTTTGATAGAAGACCTTTCAAACCAGTTTCTGTTAAATTTATTGCTGAAAAACTACTATAAGCTTTAGTTAAGTTTGTGAAATAGCTTGAAGGCAATGTATTAATTACATAACCTGCATATAAAATAATCAATGCAAATAAGATAGCTACTATTATAGAGGCTATAACAATTCCCTTTCCTGGAACTGCTTTAGTATTTGATTGCATACTATCATCCCTTTAATTTAATATAAATGGAGTTATTTATAAATGCATGAAAACTTCATATTAATAAACCTTATGCCTATTTATTAACAAAAATATGAAATTCATGAAGCAAAACATATAAATAATTTGTTATTGTTAACTCCCCGGTTAACAAATATTTCAAACCCATTCTACATGTACACCAAAAGGCACATAAATTTTAAATTTATTTTATAAAATGATTTCACGGACCCGGGGGGATTTGAACCCCCGACCTTCGGCTCCGCAGGCCGACGCCCTAATCCTGGCTAGGCTACGGGTCCACATCCTATCTAAATTAATTTAATTAAAGATTAAAAACAAAACCTTTTAATCTGATTGCATTAGACCAATCCAAAATAAATATCTAAACCGCCCCTCACAGACCCGTTGATCATCATGCACTTATCTCAGAAATAGCGAGCGTCTGTCATAGGGGCTATTTTATTTCATTGTTTTTTGCAGTATAATATTTTTTGCTTTTTATGCATTATAGCAAATTGCTATTTTAAAACAAAGATCAATTATAAATTATATATGAGATGATTGCATATTAATTAAATGCGCGGGGGTGC
>ERZ1669250.904-NODE-904-length-11069-cov-6.594698_pt1 | contig 11069 bp, 12 predicted proteins | sample MGYA00579295_ERZ1669250 | MGnify/ENA primary metagenome ERZ1669250 (study PRJEB41166, sample SAMN08046056) | hot springs metagenome | biome: hot spring; feature: acid hot spring; material: thermophilic sediment; isolation source: thermophilic sediment from acid...
GTCATTGATCATTGTTATGTGTTTAGAAATTTAATATCAAAAAAGGTTTTATATATTGTTTTTAGATTATTAAAAAAGTGATGGGAATGAACATTAAAATGGACGTAAAGGACCTTAAGGAAATTATCGATATTTTATTAACAATGGTTTCAGAAGCTAAGTTTGAATTCACAAAAACCGGTTTACAAATAAAGGTAGTAGATCCGGCTCATGTTGCAATGATAACATTAAAAATGAAAAAAGAAGATTTTAGGGAATATGATGTAACAGATGATACAGAAGTCGGTTTGGACTTAGAAAAGTTAAAAGATTTCTTAAAGGCAGCAAAATCATCTGACATAGTTGAATTAATAAAGGAAGACAGTAAATTAACAATAAATTTAAATTATTTGACAAGGACAATGTTAACAATTGATCCATCGAGTATAACAATTCCAAAAGTACCCCAAATAAATCTTTCAAATTACGTATTAATATCGACCGAAGAATTTTTGGATGGCCTAAAGGTTGCTGAGAGCATTTCAGATAATGTGACTCTTCACGTAACAACTGATGAATTTATGTTATATTCAACTGGTGAGGAGGATCAAACAAAATTGAGTATTCCAAAGGAAAATCTCAAGGAATTCAATGTTACTTCTGAAGCTAAGAGTATTTATCCAGTAGATTATCTCTTAAGGTTTGTTAAAACACTATCGTGCGATTACATTAAGATATATGTTGGCACAGATTATCCAGTGAAAATAGAGTTTACGTTTGCAAATAACAAAGGAGAGGGAATGTTTCTATTAGCTCCAAGAATTGAAGGATAAATTTTGTAAATTTTAAATAAAAATAACTTTTTATTTTCTCAATCATTTACGTTTTTGATGAAATTAGTTGAATGCGTTCCAAATTTTAGTGAAGGTAAAAGGAAGGAAATAGTTGATGAAATAGTTAATGCAATCTCATATAGACAAGAAATCATGGTCTTAGACATTGAAATGGACCCTAATCATAATAGGAGTGTCATAACATTTGTATCCCCAATTGAATTTGCTGTAGAAGCGGCTTTTAGGGGGATAAAGAGGGCTTCGGAATTAATAGATATGGATCAGCATAAGGGTGAGCACCCTCGATTTGGCGCTGCTGATGTAGTCCCCTTTGTTCCATTGTTTGATACCACAATGGAAGAGTGTGTAGAATTGGCAAATAGACTAGGTGAAAGGGTAGGCAATGAATTAAAGATACCTGTATATCTTTATGAACATGCAGCTAAAATTCCAGAAAGAAAAGAATTGCCAAACATAAGAAATGAAAATTTCCAGTACGAACAACTTAAGGAACATATTAAGGAGGAAAAATGGAAACCGGATTATGGCCCTCAGGAAGTCGGCAAGGCAGGAGCTACCATAATAGGCGCAAGAGAATTTTTGATAGCATTCAATGTTAATTTAAACACAAACGATTTAGATGTTGCAAAAAAGATAGCAAGGTCTGTAAGAGAAAAATCTGGCGGTTTAAAAAATGTAAGGGCATTGGGTTTTGAATTGAAGGATAAAAATCAGGTTCAGGTTTCCATGAATTTAATAAATTACAAACAGACTGGAATTTATAAAGCGTTTGAATTGGTAAAATTGGAAGCCGAGAGAAGAGGAGTTCTAATATCAAACTCAGAAATTGTTGGCATGATACCTTTAGATGCATTGAGGAGAACAACAAATTTCTATTTGAGGTTAAATAATTTTAAAAATGATCAGATTTTGGAGTACAAGCTTTTAAGAAAAGGAAATCTAGGCAATGATAAGGGAATAAATCAATTTTTAGATGAATTATCATCACCATCACCTGCACCTGGTGGAGGGGCTGCCAGTGCCCTTGTGGGAGCAGTTGCAGCATCTTTATCTTCCATGGTTGCAAACTTAACAATAGGCAAGAAAAAATATGCTGAATATGAGGAGGAAATGAAAAATATAGTTAAACAGGCAAATGAATTGAAAAATAGATTGTTAAAATTAATGGAAGAGGATGAAAAAGCATTTAACGAAATAATGGATGCATTAAAGTTGCCTAAGAATACCCCAGAGGAGGAAAGAATTAGAAAGGAAAAAATTCAAGAGTCTACAAAGAGGGCGAGCATTGTTCCTATGACAACAGCTAAACTATGTTTAGATGTTATGAGATTGTCCAAAATAGTAACAGAAAAAGGAAACAAGAATGCCATAACAGATGGTGCATGCTCAGCATATTTTGCATATTCTGCAATGAAAGGAGCAATCATGAACGTTTTAATAAATCTCAAGAATATAGAAGACAAAAATTTTGTTGATAATATGAAAAATGAAATAAACATTTTATTAAAAGAGGGTGATGAAATTCTCAAATATGTTGAAAATAAAACGTTAGAGGTGATTTCATGAGCTTAAAAAATATTTTAGAAATAGCCGATATGGCGGGAATAGACAGAAAATATGTTGAACAGTATGGAAACTATATGGCAAAAATAAACCTCAGTATAATGAACGACCTAAAACCAAGGAAAGGAAAAATGATTCTTGTTACAGCAATGACTCCAACACCGGCAGGAGAAGGAAAAACAACAACATCTATTGGTCTTTCAATGGCCATCAACAGGATAGGAAAAAAGAGCATTCTTGCATTGAGAGAACCCTCGCTAGGACCTGTATTTGGCGTGAAGGGTGGGGCCACAGGTGGTGGTAAATCAACAGTTCAGCCCATGGAGGAAATAAACTTACATTTCACAGGGGATTTCCATGCTATTTCTGCTGCACACAACTTATTATCTGCAATGATAAACAACCACATATATTACGATCTAGAGCCACACATAGATGCTAAAAAGGTCATTTGGAGAAGGACAATTGACATGAATGATAGGGCATTGAGGCAGATAATTGTTGGATTGGGAAAGGGGAACGGTGTCATGTATGAAGATGGATTTGACATCGTTCCAGCGAGTGAAATAATGGCCATAATGGCACTCAGTGAAAATTATGCAGATTTAAAGGCAAGGTTGTCAAAGATTATTGTAGGATTTACAAGAGATAAGAAACCGGTAACTGCAAAAGATATTAAGGCAACTGGTTCAATGGCAGCTCTTTTGAAAAATGCATTAAAACCAAATTTAGTCCAGACAGCTGAAAATACACCTGCATTTGTACATATTGGACCATTTGGAAATATAGCACACGGAACAAATAGCATAATTGCAGACAAGTTAGGTCTCGCTCTGTCAGATTACTTTGTAACAGAAGCCGGATTTGGTTCAGATTTAGGTGCTGAGAAGTTTTTCAACATTGTAACAAGGGTAGGTAATTTCAAGCCGAATGCGGTTGTTGTCGTGGCATCTATAAGGGCCATGAAATATCATGGAGGCGCAAAAAATATTGAGGAGGAAAATGTGGAAGCGATGAAGAAGGGTTATGATAATTTAAGATTCCATGTAAATAACATAAGGAAATTTGGAATAGATCCAGTAGTAGCGATAAACAGATTCCCAAAGGATACAGAGAAAGAGATATCAGCTTTAGAAGAATTATTGTCTGAAGACAAAATAACATGGGCTTTATCTGAGGTATTTGCAAAAGGTAGTGAAGGAGGAGAAGATCTTGCAAAGAAGGTTGTTCAAAGAGCTGATTCAAATCCAGAGCCGAAAATAAACTATACATATGATATAAATGATCCAGTAGAAATAAAGATTGAAAAGATAGCAAAGAACGTTTATGGAGCAAAGGGAGTAATATTTACAAAGGATGCAGAAGAAGATCTAAAAACGATTAAGAAGATTGGAATGGACAATGCGTTCGTTTGCATGGCAAAAACTCAGTCCTCAATTTCAGATGATTCAAAAGCTCTCAATGTTCCAAAGGACTTTACCGTAACAGTAAGGGAAATAAAGATCTCGGCAGGTGCAAACTTTGTTGTTCCAATACTAGGAGAAATAATGAGGATGCCAGGTTTGTCGAAGGAACCTGCTGCATACAAGATCGATTTATTGGATGATGGAACCATCGTAGGCCTATTCTGAAAATTTTTAAACCTTTTTACCTTATCATTTTTAATGAAAATATATGTGGTTGATAATGGAGGCCAGTGGACGCATAGGGAATATAGGGTCTTGAAATATCTTGGGGTTGAAACAAAGATAATTCCAAATGATATTGATCCAAAATTGATTTTAGAAGAAAATGTAGATGCACTTGTTTTATCTGGAGGAGCACCATCCATTTCTTATGAGGTAGAAAAATTGGGGAGGCAAGGTGATTATTTAAAATTGAATATACCAATTCTTGGCATATGTGTTGGTGCCCAATACATAGCTTTATATTTTAATGGAAAGGTAGGTCCTGCAAAAATACCAGAATTTGGAAAGACAGAAATAACTGTAATTGAGAAAGATGATCTTTTTATCAACGTTCCTGAAAAATTCATAGCATGGGAATCGCATAATGACGAAGTTAAGGAATTGCCTGAAAATTTTGTCCATTTAGCATATTCAGAAAATTGTAAAATACAGGCATTTAAACATAAAGAATTGCCAATATATGGGGTTCAATTCCATCCAGAAGTGGAAAATACTGAATATGGATATCAAATATTCAAAAATTTTATTGAAGTTGTGAATAAATTTAAAAAAGATTAAATATAGATTTATTTATTATATGGTAGGGATATGATATGTTAACAGAAATAACTGAACTCATAGGCCTTGATGTTTATACAAATAAAGGATATTATTTGGGGAAAATTGAAGACGTATCATTGGATATAGATAACCAGACAGCATATGGTTTATACATTCCTAAGCCAAACCCTCTTTTGGTAGAAGATGGTGTATCAATACTCGTTCCATATAGGTGGGTGAAGGCAGTCGGGACAATAGTCATATTGAAAAAATTCCCCGATTATGTATCATTATCCACATCAAAATCCGAAAAGACAGAAGAAAAGAAGGCCTAATCTAATAAATTAAACCTTTTTATTTCCGTATATATTGGCCCTTTTTCCGTTAATGTACTCTTGTATAATGAAAAATAGGTTATTTCGCATTCATTAAAAACTGTATCTTTAAAATTTTTAACAAATTCCGAAACGTCCGCAATTTCTTTTAATCTTCCCAACGTGAGGTGTGGTGAAAAATTATTTTCACCTATACCTTTCAATAGATCGTTTATTTTCTTCCCTAACTCTATAAATTCATTAGATTTTATTCCTATCCACAATACTCTTGCCCTTTTTTCGTTTGGGAATGCACCTAAACCTATTAATTTCACTTTAAATTTTTTAAAATTTATTTTTTCTAAATCGTTCAATATTTTATCTGCAAATTTTTCATCTATTTCACCCAAAAATTTTATTGTTGCATGAAGGTTTTCAGGTTCAACAGTTTTTATTTTGTATCTACTTTTTATATCATTCATCAAATCCAATATTTTTTGATTTGGGTCAAATTTTATTGCTATAAAAGTTCTCATCAATACAAATATATGGAAATTTGACCATAAACTTTTTTTTGTTAAATTCCATTATGATCATAAGTGATGTTTATGGAAATTGATAATAGAATGTTATATTCACAAACACACGAATGGGTCCTTGTAGAGGGAAATAAAGCTAAAATAGGAGTTTCAGATTATGCTCAAAAACAGTTAACAGATATTGTTTATGTAGAATTACCACACGTAGGAACACATTTAGTAAAAGGTAAAAGTTTTGGTGTCATAGAGAGCGTTAAAGCCGTTGAAGACGTTTATGCACCAATATCTGGAAAGGTAATAAATATTAATCAGCAGGTGATTGATAAACCTGAAATGATAAATAACGACCCATATAATGCTTGGTTAATTGAAGTGGAAATAGAGAATGCCGAAGAATTAAAGGAACTTATGACCCCTGAACAGTATAAAAAATACCTTGAAACAGAAGGAGGAAGATGGTAAATAAAAATGAAAAGGCAGGATTATTATTATCGAAAAGCGAAGAGTGAGAATTATAGGTCAAGGGCCGTTTATAAATTAAAATATATAGACGAGAAATTTTACATATTTAAAAAGGGCATGAACGTTTTAGATTTGGGAGCTTCTCCAGGAAGCTGGTCACAATATGCAAAGGAAAAGGTGATAGACGGAAAAGTAATATCAGTTGATTTGAACAATATAAAAGTAAATGAAATAATAAAAATAAAAGGAGATATATTTGAAGAAAATACTTTAAAAGAAATAGAAAATGAAATGTCTAAATCGGAAATAAAAAAGTTTGATATAATAATGTCAGATATGTCGCCTAAAATATCCGGGATCAAAGAAATAGACCATATGAAATCCATGGACCTTGCGAAAAGGGTTTTTGAAATATCAAAAAAGTATTTAGAAGAAGGCGGAAGCCTTATAATAAAGATTTTTAAAGGACAGGATCTTGAAGAATTCAAAAGAAATGTTGAAAAATACTTTGATTTTTGTGTTTTTACTACTCCTCCAGCTTCAAGGAGGGGAAGCAGGGAAACTTATCTTGTTTGTAAAAGATTTAAAAATATTGAATAATATTTAAAAAATTTTTAACGACTTTTTGTTATATTTACATCCTTTACAAGAACGTAAGGTATAACGGATGGCATTACTTCGTCCCACCATGATACCTTTTCCGTTTCAGCGCTTACTTCTTCAATGTTAGAGAATATCCTCAGCATGTTGTCCGAAATTCTTATTCCGCTCCACCCTTCCACAATTTCTCCATTTTCTATGTAAAATATTCCATCCCTAGGTATTGTAGAGAAATCTCCATTCCTTGAATCCTGGAACCTTGTATACCATGTGTTTATTATAAATAAACCTTTTTTCATGTCGGATAAAATGTCTGCAAAGGATTTATCGCCATTTTTCATTACTGGCTGGAATGCCCTTGGTATTACCAATCCAGCATTTCCAGTTGTTTCGGTACCATATTTCTTTGCTGTCGAATAGTTGTGCAAATAGCTTTTTAATATCCCATTTTCTATGACAGTCGTTTTTTTCGTTGATGTGGCCTCATCGTCAAATAGTCTAAATCCAGCCCCTCCCTGGTATGTTGGATCATCCATAAGCGTGAATTTTTCTGAACCTACCTTTTTATTTAACTTATCCGCAAATATGCTCATTCCAGTAGATGCAATCCATGCATTTGCCATGGATATACTGTATGTAATTAAAGACCCAAAGCAGAGTGGATGGAATAGAACATCAAATTTACCGTCTTTTCCTTCTGTTGCTTGGCCTACCAACATTGCAAAGTCAGCTGCATCTTCAGCTATCGATTCAGGTCCTTTGTTAGAAAGGTCTCTATGGTCTGCTGTGTGGAATGCGGCTTGACCAGCATATCCATATTCGTTGAAGGCCCTTACCGAATAGCTCATGAATATATGTTTATCTATTGCAGTGTTATAGTTTGTTGATAATATTATGTCGTTTGTAGTATGATAAATTGTTCCAGATACCCTTTTAACCCCCCTTTCCATGGCAGATTCTATCGCTATTTTAGCATAAAATGATAGGTCTCCTATGTTTTCCAAGTTACCATCATACAAATGTTCACCGTATGTTTGTTTTTTTGGATTTATGCCATTAAAATCTTGGTTTATTGGCATCTTTTCCAATATTAATAACAATTTGTCTAAAGTTGATGATATGTCCTTCTCAAGGTTTATTTCGGTAAAAAGAACCTTTTTATTTTTTGCAAGGAATATGTATATGTTCTTTTTTAAATAATTCAATTCAGTATCTATTTTGTTATTTGAAAACCTTACCTGTTTTGTATCGGATTCAATATATGAAACAACTACCTCATCAACACCTTTTCTTAATGCTAAATTAACAATATTTTCAGTGTCTATCATATAAATCACCTTATGTAAATGTCCCTCAATCTAACGTAAGGTCCACCCATCCAAACATCCACGCCCTGCATTGGATCACCTTTTCCACATGTTCCGGCAAAGAATTCTAAATCTTTGGAAACGGCATCTACACTTGAGAAGAACTTTAATGTTGTGGTTTCCAAAACAGGCCTTCTGACAGGTTCTTTGATTTCACCATTTTCTATAAGGTAAGCTTCCCTGCCTACATACTTCTCATTGAATCTAATATCATCAATATTCCATTCTGTAAATGAATTCATAAGTATTCCATACTTGACATCTTTTACCATTTCCTCCAGAGTAAAGTCTCCGGGCTCTATATATGTATTGCTCATCCTCACAATTGGCTCCACATCCCATGACGAAGATCTTGCTGATCCATTGCTCTCCATTCCAAGAAAACCTGCAAATTCTCTATTTAGTAAGAATTCGTTTATAATTCCATTTTTATACAGATACTTTTTTCTTGTTTTTACGCCTTCAAAATCATATTTCATGTATCCAAAACTTCTCTCTATTGTAGGGTCATCTACAACGTTAACCAAATCCGTTCCAATCCTTTGTCCTATGCTATCAACCTTTACAAATGATTCACCTGCTTGTGCTGCCTCCCTTCCAATTACTCTATCTGCCTCCATTGGATGACCTGATGATTCGTGTGCCACAATGCCTGATACCTCAGGCCCTATTATTACATCCATTTTTCCCTCTGGTAATTTTTTGGCCTTTAAAATCTTTAAGAGCTTTTTAGACTCCTCTACGCTTTTTCCCATAATGTCCATATCTTTAACAAATTCATATCCACCGCTCATTCCATATTCCCTTGACACCTGTTCAAAGTTACCATTTTCCAAAGCTCCAACATAGAAAAAATAATAAATGTTAGGTATTATCCCATGTATCCATGTACCTTCTGTATTAATATACTCAATATCCTGTATTTTATCTCTTAAATGCAAAATTCTCATAGGCAAATTATTCTCGTTAAGGCTTTTATCAATGTCTGATAAAATCGATATCTTTTCCTCCAATGGAAAATCCTCAATCTTCCTCTTTTCTTCTACGATATAACTATCTTTAATAGCTTTTTCATTTGATAACAATACATTTCTCTTTTCTTTCATTTTTGAAATTTTTATAACCCTTTCTATAGACCTTTTTATGTCAGATTCTTGAAAACTGTTTGTTGAAACAAATGCAAAGTTGTTGTTTAAAACCCTCATTGCAAGACCTTCGACTTCAGACGATTCGATACCTACAATTATACCATTTTTGTAAGTAATTGAATTTGTTTTAATCTTCATTAGTCTGATCTCTGCATACTTTGATTCTTTTTCCAATATTGATATATATTTTTCAATATCCATAGTTATCACTCAAGGCATAAATCTCCTCAATTCTTTTTCTTTTTCCTTTTCCTTCCTTACCATTCTATGCAATGAATCCATAACCCTGTCAACAAGGGCCAACAGGTTGGCATCCTGGTCTGTGTAATAAAACACCTTCTTTTCTGTAATCAGCTTTGCCCTTACAACGTAAACAATTTCAGATGTCTTTGATACGTGCTCTTCAACATGGAGTGTCAAGGACAAAGGTTTATAATTTTCAAACTTTGCCATTTTCTTAAGTTCTCTTTCTATAATCGTATAAATAGAATCCAATAATATTGCATCCCCTTCAGATAGACCTGTTATTTGGACTATCGCCATTTCTTCCGCCTTAGAACTTGCAAAATGTTCAATCAAATCCTTTTGTGTCAATATTCCAATCAGCTTTCCCTCGTTGTCAGTTATAGCAACGACATGGGACTTTAAATCAAGCATGGATTTAATCGCATCTTTTATTTTATCATTTTTCAAAACATTAACTGGTGGAGATAGAAAATCTTTTACCAAAAATGTCTGCCTTACCTTTTCACCATGCATGTCTCCCAATGTTGGTCTTTCCTTATCCCTCCACAATGCATTTGAAATGTCTTTAATATGAACCATTCCCTTGAGATGGTTATGGTCGTCCACAACTGGTATACTCATTTCATCCAACTTTCTCATTTTTTCAAGTGCTTCATATATTGTTGAATCTTCCAGGACTGCCACTGGATTTTCGACCATAATTTCTTCAACAGGTTTTGATACGAATGATTCTGCATTAAGCAATGCCCTTGTAAAATCTGTCCTTGTAGTTAAACCCACCAAAATATCATTCTCATCTGTAACAGGGATTGCTCTCAAACCGTTGTTTGCCATTATTTTTATTGCATCTATCACAGGCGTACTGTCCATTACCTTTGGGGGTTTTATCATTACAGTAGATACTTTTGAAGTTATAGGTATGCTTCTTCTCTTCATGAGATGTTCAAAGTCTATATATCCAACTACTTTTTTCTTTGAATCCACTATTGGCAGTTCGTGTATTTGGTGTTCTTTCATTTTAGATATTACCTTAGACAAAACCTCGTTCTCTTCCACATAAATGGGATTTTGATTCATTACATCCCTTACATACATATCTTCGATTTTCATATTTCAAACCACCTCTCTAATTTTGCAACGTTTTCATGATTTTTCAATTCAATGTTATTTTCCTTCTTTCTTTCTATAAATTCTTCCAAAGGTTCATCATCCTTCAATCTTACCCTTTTCATTTCGTACAAACAATCGATACAATACATAGATGTTCCCTCCCTGATCGGAGCTCCACATATTATGCATCTATTCATTAAATACCCTCCATCAGTAAATTTACCAATGTAAAATAATTATCAAAATTAACATTAATAGTTTTTCTTTTTTGTTATTAAAATAAAATTTTAATATATTATACCCCGGCACTAACAACTATCCTTCATTTTCTGGAAGTCTGACCCATGCCGGGGTTATGGATAGCCCTGCTGGACACATGTTCATGTATGTGGTGACACACCACAATCCCTGCGTTGCCCAGGGCCATCCTATACGTTTCCGCCGTCACGGTATATCACCGATATATACCGCTTCCTTAACGGAAACAGTATTTGATTTACAATTAATATTAAATATTTTTCCATAATTTTATTTCATATTGAAATTATTATAATTAATATATTTTGTGAAAACCATATATATTTTAAAAATTCATCATTTTAGGATTATAAGTAATTTGAAACTTTTTGAATTAATGTATTATCATTGATTTTTTATAT
>ERZ1669250.906-NODE-906-length-11050-cov-4.374625_pt1 | contig 11050 bp, 10 predicted proteins | sample MGYA00579295_ERZ1669250 | MGnify/ENA primary metagenome ERZ1669250 (study PRJEB41166, sample SAMN08046056) | hot springs metagenome | biome: hot spring; feature: acid hot spring; material: thermophilic sediment; isolation source: thermophilic sediment from acid...
CCAGTGCAGTTGTCCCTATTACAATGTGGGGATGGTCATATCCCACAAGATATATCAATAGAGGAATAGCCAGTATTGATCCACCACCGCCAATCAACCCGAGCGAAAAACCTACCAGTATTCCGGAAATCACGGATAAAATTCCCTGCAGGAATGTGATATCATACATTCAGAAGGTCACCGGAATATATCCTTCCTTTATTCTTTCCGATGTTTCAACTGCTCCACCAACAAATTCTACACCTTCAAAAATGTCTTCCTTTGTTAGACCCTCATTGTTTATGCTGTTTATACATGCCTTAACCCTTATTCCAAGATCCATGCCGTTTTTAATGCTACTGTAAAACATCTGTGAAAATGCGTGTTTCTTATTCACTATTTGTACCCCCGGACCAATGAAAAGCATTTCCACTTCATTTCCATTTTTCTTTGCCACAATCGAAAAATTGAATGCGACGTTTACCCTGTTAATGTTTTCCTTTCCTGTTATTATAACAGTAAGTATTTTTGTCATTCCATTCACCTCCAAGATATAAAATCCTTGTATAACATGATTCAATTTAAATTTATCGTGTTTTTAAGTATTCCTGATAAATTTTTTCAATCAGGGCATCCACATCCACATATTCATTTTCAAATATTTTTTTGGCCTGAATGTAAAGTTTTCTTGATCGGTCTTTAAGTTCTTCCCTGTTTTTATCTATTTCATTAATCCTTTCAACAAAATAATCTATATTTTCTATGTAAAATAATGATCTGGTTTCATCGTCAAAACCTCTCGCACCAATTTCCGTTGTTAAAACAGGTAAACCATGAAAAATATAATCAACCATTTTGAAATTTCTTCCCGATCCCCCAGTGACTGGATTTAATGCCAGAAATGATTCTTTCATTATTCTATCCTTTTCCCTTTCATTCAGAAGTCCATGATAAATTATGTTTTTTCTCTTTACCCTTCCCGGATATCTGTTAAGATTACCTATTATATGAAAATTGAAATTCTTTAAATTTTCAGCAAATTCACCTATTTTTTCTAGGGCTTTAATGTTTTCTGAATATATTGAACCGATGAAAACAATATCCCTTGAATTATAGCCTTCCCATGAATATTCCGGCAGATCCATTATATGCCTCAAAACAATCACATTATTCCTGGAATAGAGTTTCTTTATTTTTTCTGCATCATTTTCTGTAAATGAAAAAATGACAGATGAATTTTCAACCAGCGACTTTTCTATTTTATATGTTTCCTCCCTGAATATATTATTTTTTCTTAATTCATATTCCACATTGTGTGCATCATAAATAATCATTTTATTTTTCGTGAATCCTTCTGTAAGTGGATATAACCATGGACCTTCATATATTATTATATCAGAATTTTCAATTTCTCTTTTTATTTCACTAATTATTTTTTTCGAAATGAATTTTCCCTTTGACAGGTAAATTTCAAATGACCTGTTTCTTTTGATGAAGGAGTAAATCATCAGCAATACTGCCCTGTACTGAATTGTTTCACCAGAACGAAAATTTTTTAAAACCGGGCCACCGATTGCCACAATTTTTTTGTCATGTTTTTTTATGAGTGAATGAACCCTGAGACTGTAAGCTGAAATGTATTCCGGAAAAACAGTTCCATGTGCAAGCTGGAGGATCTTCATATTCATTACACCACAAATTTTTCATTGCCCCTGAATATTGAAATTTCATCACGAAGATTTTTAATGACGTTTGGATGTTCTGAAACGTTTGCCTTCTTACCATGAAATGTGAATTCTTCAACTTCACCGTTTTCTCCGTTTATTACAAGTTTGAATCCCTTGCTGTAAACGGCCTTCCTTTTTGGAAAATATTCTATTATTTTTTCATAGATGTTATCCATCTTTTTTATTATGCCTTCATCAGACAATCTTTTCAGATTATGTATGGGACCAAACATTTCGGAAAATACGGTTTCTTCAGTTAGAACATCTTCATTATTACCATCCACAGCATTTTCAATCAATTTTTTGATGTTTACCAGGCTCTGATAACCGGATTTCCTCTTTATTTTTACATTTCCCGGATATTTCACTATTAACGGTATCTCTATGATTTCATCATAAAGAAAATTGCCATGACCGTAAAAGGGTATTTTTCTCTGTTCCTTCATTGCCTGGCCATGGTCTGATGTTATTATTATAAGGGAACTGTCATACATTTTCTTCTTTTTGAGGAAGTTTACAAGCCTTCCTATTTCATAATCAACATTTTTTAATGACTTTCTATAGCCTTCTTTGACATCTTTTATTTTTCTATCATCTATGACATCAAATCCAAAAAGATCGTTATATTTTATTTTTCTGTCATCTGTATCAAGTTCCCATGAAGAACTCGGTTCATGAACTTCCATGAAATTTATGAATGTGAAGAATGGTTCGTTAAAACTCGAATTCAGTATATTATCAATAATGATATCGGATGCCTTGTAAAATGGATATCCATATTCCCTTTTCTTTTTAAGCATCCATCTAAAAGTATGGTAATAATGTGAAAATTCCTTAAATTTACCATGCAGCAGAAGATATTCCGTTGCATCGATCCTGTTTTTACCGTATTTTTTGTAATCCCTCACAGCCTCCATTTCCCTTTCAGTGAGATATTCCGAAGAAAAGAATGTAAAGGATGAATAATACAGGTCAAACATTGAATTAGGTGATAGCCAAGGATTTGTGGAATACCCTATATTGCTGTACCCCCTCTTATAAAGATCCTTAACAAACCAATGTCCATCATATTCCAGCATTTTTTTAAAAATTACTTCGTCCCCCTCATCATAATTTTCATGTACCCCATGTTCCCCGGGATATAGACCTGAAAAGATTGACATGTGGGATGTTGGCGTCCAGTTCCCGGATGATACAGCATTTTCAAATAACACTCCATCCCTTGCTATTTCATTTATGAATGGAGTGTCTGTATCCCCTCCATAAAGTGACATCACATCCCTGCGAAGAGTATCTATAACGATTAAAAAAACGTTGACATCCATTTTACATGTATCCGAATCTTCTCAGTTTTTCCATCATGCCTTCCTTATCCTGAGACCTTCCTGCCCTTTCATATGTATGTTCAAGATCCTGTTCCCATGCCGGTTTATCACTGGTTTTCTTTGAATCATATTTCCCATCTATTGATCTGTATCCCTGTTTATAGAGTGGATGTACTGGAAGATTGTACTTGAATGTATATTCCCATACGTTTCTTTCAGTGAATGGAAGTATCGGGTGAACCCTAACATGTGGGGGCTCTTCCCTTGGAGATATGAATACTTCCCATGACCTTGCAGGATTTTCATCCCATCTTATGCCCGTAAAGAGGGCATCTATCCTGTACCTTTTAATTGCATTATTCATAGCCACGGTTTTTAGAACATGATTACCAACATCAGTATCTAGTGAATATTCAAAATAATCTTCAAGAAATCCAATTTTTCTTACCTCTCTCTGATTTTCCTCATCGAGATCCTTTACGTAAATCTTTCCATCCTTAACCTTATTCAGGGCATCCTCATTTCTGGCATAAATCACCTTAAAATTCCATTCCCTGCTGATTTTTTCAATCAGTTCGAGTGTTTCATCATAATGCTGTCCGTGATCTATAAATAATGCCGGCGGCATTTCCATGTTGTTTTTTTCCACATATGATTTAATCAGATGAAGAACAACCATGCTATCCTTTCCTGCAGACCATACCACAAATGGCCTTTTGTACCTTTCCAATGCATCCCTGATAACCACCCTGGCAATATCCTCCTTAGCGTTAAGACTCAATCCGCCTTCCACTCTTTTATTATATTCCATGAATATGTCCATTTTGATGATATATATAATTTTTATTCAATACCTATTTTTAAAAATTAAAAATATAAATTATTAATTATCTTTAATACTTTTCCGGGAAAATTAATTTATGTAGTTGTATTTTTAAGTGCATGAGAAGGATCATATTCATTTCAATAATTCTGGTGCTTCTTCTATTCATTTCAATCATGACTGTTCCATTTTCATTTCTGAACCCTTACAGCGGAATTTTTACCGAAATAAATGGCTCTAATTATACATCAGAAACCATAAATCTTCCAGGTCTGACCTCACCGGTAAATCTGTATATGGATTCCAATGGCATCGCCCATATATATGCAAGGAATAACAGGGATCTGTTTCTGGCCGAGGGATATTACATGGCACAGAACAGATTGTTCCAGATGGAAATACAGGCCCTGATGGCCTCCGGAAATTTGAGCAGATGGGTTAAATCAGAATATCGGTCTGACCTTACAATGCATTATCTTGGCCTTCCAAATAATGCATATAACCTCATGATTTCATATAAAAACAATGAAACCAGGTATTATGATTATCTTTTAGCCTTTTCGAAGGGGGTAAATGATTATATCAACGGAAGCCAGACACCCATGGAATTCAGATTGTTGAATGTTAAACCGTTTTACTGGTCACCGTTTTATTCAATGGTCTGGGAAGAATATATGACACTGTTTTTAACAACGGGAATATATGAACCCATACAGATGGATCTTTTCTATTCATATTTTGGATATAATAATACAAATCTGGTATGGCCAATGTACCCTTATTACACACATAACATTACAGTGGTCCCGGGAGACGGAACGGTTAACGGTTACAATCTGACAGATCAGGGAATTAATCCATCATATTTATATCATATGGACTGGTTTTCAGTATGGGCAACGGGAATAGATAAATCACTTCTTAAAAATTTAACATATCTTCTGAGAATTTCATACAACAATATTTCAGATCCATATATTGAGTACAGCCACTTCAGCATAGGAAGCAACAGCTGGATTATAACATCTAATTATTCTAAGTACGGATATCCAATGATCGCAAACGATCCTCACCTGACACTGCTTGTTCCATCACTCTGGATTCCCCTTCAATTAAATGATCCTAACATGAATGTAACAGGATGGGCCCTGGCAGGTATTCCTGGAATTTTAATCGGGCATACATCAAGGACTTCATGGGGGATCACATCTGCCGAGGGAAATTCGGCCAATGATTATCTGGAAATACTGAAGGGCAATTATTATCTTTATAACAATTCATGGCACAGACTGAAAGAATACAATTTTACGCTGCTGAACAAAAAATATACAATGTATTATACAAACCATGGTCCTCTCATAGGCAGGTACGAAAATTACGGTATCTCGGTGGACTGGACAGCTTCCAGACCATCATACATTCTCATTTCAGAACTAAAACTGGACATGAGCAAAAATTATACCGATATGATCAATGCACTGAAAGACTGGGGCTATCCTCCACAGAATTTTGCACTAGCATCAGTTCATCATGCCGGTTATTTAACCGCGGGAATGTATCCACTGATTAGGGAGACTTTGCCAGATAACATGACAGTTTATGTAATAGGCTCAAGGAGTTTACTGAATGGCTCCAATCCTGAATATTCATATGCAGGTTATGTTCCATTTAAGTATCTGCCACAGATTGAAGATCCATCTAGGGGTTATGCATTTGCACCTAACCAGCCACAGGTTAACGAGAATTATCCATACCCGTTCATTGGAAGTTTCTGGGCTTCCGGTGGAAGGGCAATGAGCATTTATAATTATCTTAAAACGCATGAAAAGATGAATTTAACGGACATGAAAAGATTACAGGCGAACCTGACAGACTCATGGGCAGAAATGCTGAAACCGGTGCTAATAGATTCCCTTTCAGATATGAAAATGAATTATACGGAAAATCAGGCATATAATATTCTTAAAGACTGGAACTGTTCTGCTGAAATCAATTCTGATGGTATGACCGTATACTGGTATCTCATTTCAAATATTTACAATATGACATTCTTCCATTACGAAAGATTGTACAATATTTCATTCTTATATTCACCATTTGAAACATCCCTGATATATATGCTTAAGAACTATCCCGATTCTTTCTGGTTTAATGGAAATTCTACACTTATAATAGAAAGGGCATTCAATATCACGATCGGTCAATTGATGAAAAATCTTGGCAGTAATATATCCGGATGGACATGGGGCAATGTTCATAAATTATTGATATCCAGCATTACTGGATTGAATGAGCTATCAATAGGGCCAGTATCATATTACGGTGATGATCATACCGTGTCCGTGGGACCGGTACCGTTTGTAACAACATTTCCCCTGCCATATGTAAACCTTTCATCCTCACTGAGAAAAATAGATATTCCCGGCATGGGAATATATATGGGGATATTTCCGGGAGGTCCAAGCGAAAATTTTCTGAGCTATTACTATTCAAATCAGTTTTCACTCTGGTACAGTCATCAATATGTTAATTATGGATACCAGTGGAAAAAGGAGGCTGAATATACCTATGAACCCTAAGTACGCAGTTTCAATTATACTTTCCATAATATTATCATACATGATAGTAATGATGGTCCCATATCCTTTCCTATTCATCCTTCCTGGAATGATACTTTTTCCGGTAAAAAATAAAATTATGATTCCACTGTCATTTTTGATAGGGTTCATGGTACCTTTATCCATCTATATCATCTATCCCTTCAATCTTCTGATAAAATTTGCAAAAATTGTGGGGGCAATTTCAGGATTATCTCCATTTCTCATAATACTGGTATATCCACTGATTACAGGGATAATCATGATGCTTTCATGCCTTGCTGTCCTTATCATTAGAAACTAAAATCCTTTCAAATTCCTTACCCAGTTTTTCTGCAATTTTTTTCCAGTCATAATTTTCCTCAATGTATTTTCTCATATTTCTTGCATTTTCCTTCAGTTTTTGTAGATTTTCCCCTGCATATAGCATGGATTTGTAAATTTCTTCTGGATCAACCTTTACATATATCAGAGAACCTGCTCTTTCAAATTCGTCAAAAATACCCCTCATTTCATCGCTGAGGATTACAAACAATCCTGAACCCAGGGCTTCTATTACAACAAGACCAAAATATTCATCATGTTTGGGGCCATATGTGGGAAAAACCAGAACGTCCATGCTGGAATATATATCATACAGTTCATCATCCTTGACAAATCCATGGTATATTATGTTATGTGATTTCCTGGAATATTCGATTATCTTATTTTCCAGTTCTCCTGTACCGATTATGTGTAATTCTCCATCGTTCTCTTTTGAATAGAGTTCCCATGCTTTCAGCAGTTCAAATATTCCTTTGTATTCAACAAGTCTGCCAACAAATAAAAATCTGGGTACATCATTTATTTTTTCTGATAATTTATATCTGTTAACATCTAACCCATTTGTGACAACAAAACCTTCTATGTGAGAAATTGATTTTATTTTTGCTGAAGTATAATGAACCGATTTCAGCATCCTTTTTAAGATTCTGTTTTCCAATCTGTTAATCCTTCTCCTTTCTATGGGCAGATAATTATGGGTACCCAGAATTATACTGGGTAGCTTTTTAAATGTTATAAGATCAATGAGAAATATGTAGAAAGCCTGGTAATCTGAAACTATGTAAACTATATCAGAATTCATTATTTCTTTCTTTATTCTTCCATTAAATATATTAAGGATGAAAAATCTAACCATTATATTGTAAAGCAAAAATATATCCTTTAAAATACTGTGTTTCTGAACGGATAATCCGTATTTTTTATTTTTCTGGAGATTTTTCAGTATTTCGGGATATTTTATCTTTATCAATCTGCACCCGAAACATTCCTTTTTAACATAATCTTCTGGAAGCCTTTCCCTGTCGGTTATATTTGAATGAATTATGGTGACATCAAATTTTTCCTTATCCATATTTTTACCATATTCAAGAACTGTTTTCTCAGTACCACCACCATATTCAATAGCCGTTTCGAGGATAAATGTTACCTTTATTTTATTCATTCATTTAATAATTTTAAATTTCAATTAAAACATTTTCATTCAGGGTGTTTAAAAAGATTTTAATAAGACATTTGTCTTAAATATGTCATGAATGAAAATAATGAGTTAAAAAGGGTTTCCGATTCCAGGGTTGATACCGTTTTCACTGTACTTCCAGAAGATACAAACATGTATGGAAACCTTTTCGGTGGTAAACTGGTAGAATGGATAGACCGTACGGCAGCAATTGTGGCTGTAAGACACGCAAGGAAAAATGTTGTGACCGCAAATATAGATAACATCAGCTTCCTTGAACCTATAAAGCTCGGGGATATCGTCATATTGAAGGCATGGATAAATTACGCAGGAAACACGTCCATGGAAATACAGGTTGACATATATACTGAAAAGATATCCACAGGAAAACTTGCAATGGCTTCCAGGGCATATTTAACATATGTTGCGATAGATGAAAATAATAGGCCTGTACCTGTACCTAAACTGATGCTTGAAAATGAGGATGAAATAAAAAGGTTTAAGGAGGCGGAGGAAAGGAAAAAGATCAGGCTGGAACTGAAGAAGATGGTCCGATGATATATCCGGCGAGCTTTTTCCCCATCTCTGCGGCCCTCTGAAGATCCTCTTCCGTCGGAATGATCCCGGCCCTGAATGAGGTTTCCGGTACCTTCAGTTTAAGATCCTTTAATCTGTTTTCTATGAACTTTGGTGCCTCACCGCTCCATGCAAATGTACCAAATGCAAAACCTATTTTGTTTCTCATATTTATTGTTGTCAGACTGGACAGCAAATCCCAGACAGGCTTTATTGCATCTCCATTCAGTGTGCTTGAACCGACTATAAGTGCATCCGAATTCTCTATCAGGTCAAGAAGACTGTCATCTATAACCGTTCCTGCCAGATCAAAAATCTCAACATATACCCCTGAGTCTGCAAGACCCTTTGCAATGCTATTTGCCAATTTTCCCGTACCTCCATATGGCGAGGCATAAAATACCAGTGCCCTTCTGTAATCCCTAGGCTTTGGCGTTGACCATGTTCTGTATAGATCAACATATTTCCATGGGTCCTTTCTGAGTATCATCCCATGACTGGGAGCAATCATGTCTATGTTTTTGTTTTCAATTTTCTTTATGGCCTGCAGTACATAATCCTTGAAGGGCCTCATTATAATCTTATAATAATGTTCAAATGCATATGTAAAATCCCTTGATTCATCGTTGTATATTGCTTCATCGCTGAAATGCTGTCCAAGAAAATCACACGTGAAAAGTATATTTCTTTCCGGTATATATGCAAACATGGTGTCTGGCCAGTGGAGAAATGGTGCTTGTATGAATTCCAGAGTAATATTTCCAAGGCTTATTTTGTCATTATCTCCAACTAGAAGAGGATTTGCATCCCTGTGTAATATCTGTTTTAAAAACAGGCCTGCAGTCTTGGATATGACAACCCTTGCATTTGATTTTTCAAGAATGTACTTTAAGGCTCCAGAATGGTCGGGCTCATGGTGCAGGGTTATTATATAATTTATTTTTTCTAAGGGAACTATCTCCTCAACATTCTTTATGAATTCATCCCTGAATGGTTCCTTTACCGTATCAATCAGTGCTATTTTCTCCTTCCCTACAATTAAATAAGAATTGTAAGTTGTTCCACTTTCAGTCCTGAAAAACACGTCAAAGATCCTCATGTCCGGGTTTTTTACTCCCACATAATATATATCGGGTTTTATTTCAATCATGATGATCATCCTCCAGAATTTTCTTTATAACCTTTATGTCTTCCGGATATAATAATTCACCTCCAGGTGTTTCCAGAATCATTGGTGTGTTTTCCAGCCTTCGGTCCCTCAAAATATTTTTAAATCCCATTTCCCCTATGTACCCCTTTCCTATCTGTGCATGTCTGTCGACCCTGCTTCCAAGATGTTTTTCACTGTCGTTCAAATGTATAACAGATAGATATTTGAAACCCACAAGATTTTCGAATTCTTCCATGGTTTTTTCATATCCCTCTCTGGATCTAAGTTCATATCCGGCTGCAAAAATATGGCATGTGTCAATACATACCCTTACCCTCTTTTCATCAGAAATCCGTGATAATATTTCAGAAATGTGCTCAAATTTATATCCGAGGTTGCTTCCCTGGCCGGCTGTGGTTTCTATTGTTACATAAACATCGGGGGGAAGATTTTCAATTATTCTGTCAATTCCTTCCACTATTCTCCTGAGACCGTAAGATTCACCTTTTCCCATATGTGCACCCGGATGAAATATAAGATACCTTATTCCAAGCATGGAAGACCTCTGGCTTTCATGAATCATTGAATTTATGGATTTTTCAAATTTTTCAACGTCTTCCGTTGCAAGATTTATAAGGTATGATGCATGGGCTACTGTTTCTATAATTCCGTATTTTTTTGAATTCTTTATGAATTCCCTGGCCTCATCATTATCTATGGGTTTTGCAATCCACTGCCTCTGATTTTTTGTAAAGATCTGCATTGCATTTAACCCGATTTCACCGGCCCTTCTCGGAGCATCTGAAAATCCACCTGATATTGACATGTGACCCCCGATAATCATTATATCACCTAGAGAAATTCCTCGTATAATTCAGTTATGCTTTTCTGAATCTGCAGGGGATCAAAGGGATTTACTGCCTTTTTCCTTGGCAATTTTTCCTCAAGGGTATGTTTCTCTTTCCTGTAAATAATTCCAAGGCCAAATCTCTCCTCATCCGAAAGTATTTCATATGCCTTTTTGAGATCCCCCGGATCGTGATTTTCAAGTCTGTATGTGTGCTGTTTATACCAGTCATATGTGTTTATCTTATTCCATGTGACACATGGACTGAAAACATCAATCAGTGCAAAACCCCTGTGCTTTATACCTTCAACGATGATGTCCGTTAAGGATATTGGATCTCCTGCAAAACCCCTTGCTATGAATGTTGCCCCTGCTGCCAGTGCCAGTAAAGGCCCGTTTACAGGCTTTTCAAATGACCCGTAGGGTGTTGTGATGCTTACAAATCCCTCTTCGCTTGTGGGGGATACTTGTCCCTTGGTCAAACCGTAAATCTGATTGTCCATAACAATATACGCGATATCGGGA
>ERZ1669250.907-NODE-907-length-11032-cov-10.703198_pt1 | contig 11032 bp, 9 predicted proteins | sample MGYA00579295_ERZ1669250 | MGnify/ENA primary metagenome ERZ1669250 (study PRJEB41166, sample SAMN08046056) | hot springs metagenome | biome: hot spring; feature: acid hot spring; material: thermophilic sediment; isolation source: thermophilic sediment from acid...
TGGCGCAAACAGAAGCCGCGTTTATTGTAGAAAAGGACTCCTGCGAAGTGATTACGAAATAGTCTAAAGCCAATTTTTATATACAGGGCAAGAGAAGTCGTATTATGCAACTGAGAGAAGGCTCTGACATAAAGGCAGAGCTTATCAGGCTAGATGACAGCTTAGGGGAAAATGACTATTCTGAAAGGGCAAGATACGCTGATGAGAATGCTGAAAAGATACTCGAAGATGCAAAAACAGATCGCGGGATACTTTATGTTAAAGTGAATGGAGTAAGCCTTGCCGAGTACTATGCAGAAAACGGCAGCGACAAGATAAAATCCATGCTTTTGACAACGCTTTTTAGACCGAAAAGAGAAGAAGACAGGCTCCTTCTCCTTCAAATAGCAAAACACCTGATCAGCAGCGATTACTTTCCATCGCTTGTGGCTTTTTCAGTTTCAAACGCAGGCAGGTTGGAAAAAGAGCCCGTTTACGAGCTACCGCTCGAGGCTCTTGCGAAATGGCGCGGGCTGGGAGACGAAGATGCTGAGAAGATCAGGCAAGCAATAGAAAAAAGCGATAGCGTAGTAAGAAAAGCGCTTCCTTTCAGGGCCTTGGCTTGGCAAAATCGCCAATATAACGATGAGCATTTGCTAAAGCTTGTTTTGAAAAAAGAAGGCGTATCGACGCTGCCAGAAGCCATGGAGCTTGTTCCTGCAGCAACGGGCTTGGTTTACCAAGGGCTAATAAGCGAAGGCGAAATAGCTGAGGCTTATGAAGCTACAGGCTCTTTCAAGCTAGCCTTGGAAAAAATCCTAGATGAAAAAAGCGAGGAGGTAATAAGGCAGCTAGGCTTCAGGCTAAACAGGGCTAAGAAGGCAAGCGTAAAGGCTTTGACTGAAAATCCGCAGGTGCTTCTCGATCTGGCCATATATGCTGAGAAGCATTCAGGCAATGCGTCAAAGTACTTGCATCAAATATTTGAAAGCTACCTTGAAGAGGGCATAGAAGGCTTTAAGAACTTCAAGTTTCATGGCCATGAGCCTGCAAAGGAGCAGCTGCCAGAAGAAATTGCAAAGAGGCTTGAAAAGCTAGATTCAATAAAAGTGGAGTATGCTAAAAGAGCCAAGATTCCTTTCGACAAAATAGGAAAAGACATTGAAACATTCGAAAAGAACAAGGCAGAGCTTTATAGAACGGCAAAGCAGTATATGGAACTTGTAGAGAAAAAGATTGAAGAAGCAATAAAGGAGCTTGAAGGCTTAGGCAACGCAGATGCAAGTAAAATTATTGAGGCCTTAAGAGAAAAGGAATTTGAAACGATAAAAAATGAGCTGGGCAAAAAGGAATTAAGCGAAGAAACTAGGCGCATGGGAAACAAGGCAGCGAGCCTTATAAGGCTCTATGATGCGCTTAGCAGCATAGAGGCAATGGAGAAGTTTGCACAAGAAATCAAAGGCATGAAATATGAAACAAGCACAGAACAAGAAAAATTCGTGGAGGAAAATGCGGAGAAGCTGAAAGACTACGTGGATTACCTTATGAAAATTGCAAAAGGCATAGAAAGGGATAAAGGAAAAATAACATGCAGCGGGGAAGGCAATATAGAAGAGGGCAAGGCGGCAGCACAAGCGTTGGCTTCGGCATTTGGATTGCTTGAACCTGCAAATAATAAACCGGAAAGAATCTTTGCACAAATAACCTTTGATCCTGTCGAGCTAATAGAGTTTGGCAGGCATGGATCAAGCGGCGTAGGCAATTGCCAAATAAGCACCGGCAACTCTTGGGAAAACCAGGGAATAATGAGCATAATAGGAGATGCAAATGAGCTCATGATAGTATTTAAGGATGAACAAGAAAACGTGATAGGCTTTTTGCAGGTTCACGTGCTTTACTCCAAAGAAGAGAAAAATTACATTTTGCTGTTCGAGCACAAGGCGTATACAAACATGCCAAACAAAGCAGATGAAATTAGAGAAGCAGCAAGGAAGCTTGCATACTTAGTTGAAAAAGAAACTGGCCTGCGCGCATACACGCCTTCTGATGGAGGTGAGCTGCGCACGGTAGTTGTGCCTCGCACTATTGTTAACAGGTACCTTGACTTTTTGAACAAATGGGAACCAGGCAAGGTTATGGCAAAAGTGGCTGTTGAGCCCATTGTGAGAGAGGAAACGGGCCTGAAAAGGAGCTAAACAGAATCGCCAAACCAACTCAAACAAATCTTGCAGCAAGTATTTTATTCTTTTAAGAACATGTAGTATTGGCGACCATGCAGGTTCAAAAACAGCTCAGCTTTGAAGAGGCATCCAGCCTTGAGGCTTTTGTCAAGGATGCGACTTGGAAGGACTTGCTGATAGAGCTAGTGAGAAAGAACGAGCTTGATCCCTGGAACATAGACATTACCAAGCTAGTCGCAAGCTACATAGCCACTATAAGGCAGATGAGGCTTCTTGACCTTCACATACCTGCGAACATAATGCTTGCTGCAGCTTTGCTTGTCAGGCTGAAAAGCGACATGCTGAGCTTCGGCAACGAGGCAGAGCAGGAGGAGGAATATGTGCAGAGCCCGCCCAACCTAGAGGCATCAGTTCTTCTTCCAAAGCTCAGGCTACCGGTTAAAAGGAAGATTACACTCGACGAGCTCATAAGCGCAATGGACGAAGCGCTAAAGATAAAAGAAGAGCGGGAAAGGCGCAGCTTGGAGCGCACAAAGCCCATGCCCATAGTAGTTTATGGAATAGACATAACAGAAGAGGCCAACGAACTTTACAATATTATTTCCTCAAGCAGGCACATGGAGTTTTCAAAGCTCGTGGAGATGCTGCCGGAGAAGGATCCTTTGCTTGAAATCTTCGTGCCGCTGCTGTTCCTAGCCAACGAAAACAAGGTTGAGCTCTTCCAGGAGCAGTTCTTCGGAGAGATAAGGATAAGGGTGGTTTGACGGACGAGCAGGATTACAAAAACCTTGTAGAGGCAACACTCTTCATGGCTTCAAGGGCCCTGTCTCCTGAGGAGATTGCAAGCATAGTGGGCATCGGCGCCGTAGGAAAGGTTGTTGAGTATATAAAGCAGCTTCAGGAAGAGTACAAGCAGAGAAGCACGGCGCTAGAAATTGAGGAGATAGCTGGAAGGTACATGCTCACAATAAGGCCAGAGTATGCAAGCAAGGTAAGCGTCCTCGCGAGCGGGCCTGAGCTCAGCAAAGGCGCCCTCAGAATCCTTGCCTACATAGGCAAGAATAACGGAATATTGCAGAGCGAGCTTGTAAAGGCCTTTGGCGAGAGCACCTACGACTATGTAAAGGAGTTGACCGAGAACATGTTCATAACTTCTAAGAAGCAAGGCAGGAGCAAAAGGCTCATGCTTACAGACAAATTCTACGAGTACTTCAGCATCAAGCAAGGAGATATCGAAAAAGCAGAATCTGCCAACGCAAATGCCAATGCAAGCCAGAGCACCTAGTATGTTGGGTGCTGCTCCTCTATTCCTTCAAGGTGGTTCAAGTAAAGGGCTGCTACGTAAAGATAAGTAGAAAGCCTGTTAAGGTATTTCTTTATGCTGCTGCTTATTTCATAGCTTTTTGTAAGCCTAAGAACGCGCCTTTCGGCCTTTCTTGCAATCGCCCTGGCAACATGCATATGCACTGCACCCTCGCATCCTCCAGGCACTATGAACTGCTTGGGCTCTGGCAAAGATTTTGACATTTCCTCTATTTCCTGCTCGAGCTTTGCAGTGCGGTCTTCGCCGAACTCCTTGCTCTTTATTTCCTTGTTGCCAAGTGCTGCAAGATTTGCACCTATGATGAAGAGGTCATTCTGAATTTGCTTGAGCATTTCCCTAGTATGCTTGTCGTTGACATAGTAAGCAGTTAGCCCGATGTAGCTGTTAAGCTCGTCAAGCGCACCCTCTGCCTCAAATATATCATCAAATTTGTCAATTCCAGCTTTGCCGAGTATGCCAGATTTGCCGTTGTCCCCAAGGCCCGTGTAGTAAAAAGACATGTTTTGAATAAGGAACTCTGCAATTATAAAACTTATTGAAATCATAGGAAGAGAGGAAGAGGCGAAGGTTGGGAGTTGTAGTTGCAAAACTTTTAATATTTCCTCTTCCAAAAACAATCGACAGGGCTCGTGGTCCAGCGGTAAGACGCCACTTTCACAGAGTGGAGATCGGAGTTCGACTCTCCGCGGGCCCATTTCTTGTTTTGCTATTTCAGATTCAAATGCAGCAAAGAAGGTTTGTTGAGAAACATGAATTTGCGCGGGCTTAAGATGAAAAGATCAAGAAGGCTGGACCCTGCTTTGAACACGAAATCGCCATGGTCGCTTAGTACGTGCATGTGTACGTCGCCATAATTCTTGTTTAAGGCGAGTAGCATGCCTGAAAGAACGTAAACTGCCCCGCCATGCTTCTCGAGTATTGGCTTGTAGTTTGACTCGAACACGGAAGAGACAAGGTTAGCCATTACAAGATCCTTTTTGCCTGCATTTATGGTTATGTGCCCGTAATTCGGAGGTATAAGCACCTTGTCTCCTTTTTTCGCACTTATCAGCACCACCTCCACTCCTCTGCGCAAAGGCTTCTGCAACAGGTAAATGGCTTCGCCATCAAGCACCTCGTAAAGCTCAGGATAGGAAAGACCTTTCTCTGCAAATGGATGGTAGTGGCCAAATGTCTTGTTGAGCTCCTTTCCAAGCCTTAAAGGCCTCATTATGGTAATATCGTATCTCACTTTGTATTCGTGCAGCTTCTCGAAATCAGCAATATCCCTGTACATGTAATAAAGCGGCACGGCCTCTTTGCCCTTAAGCCATGACCTGTCATAGAGCACTTCCTCCATTTCGCCCGCATTCCTTGCCGATGCCTTTGCCTCTTTTCCATTCACCTTTAACACATAGTCGCTTATGCTTATCCTAAGGCCACCGAGAGTATAGGCATAGTGCATGCTTGCACTTATACCTCAACAAATATATTGCCTACGCAGCGGAATGTATATTTTAGAATCAACTTGCTCATGCTTAGCAACTCAAAACCCAATTCTGAAAAGACATAAAAAGGTTAAAAGGGAAATTAGGCACATGGCAAAGCTCGTTCATGCCGCTGAATCTGCGAAATATGTGGGCAAAGAGGTAACGCTTAGGGGCTGGGTATACAGGAAAAGGGAAAGCGGGGGAATAGTATTCATAGTTCTAAGAGATAGCACAGGGCTCGTGCAGATCGCGGTGAGAAAAGATGCCGTTGACGAGGCTTCCTGGAAGGCTGCTGAAGATACAAGCATAGAATCCAGCATAGAAGTAACCGGCGTTCTGAAGCAGGACCAGAGGTCTCCCACTGGCTACGAAATAACAGCAAAGAAGTTTGCCAACGTTCACATTGCGGAGCCTTTCCCTATCACCGAATACCAGAGCCCAGAGCTTCTCCTTGACAAGCGACACTTGTGGCTTAGGAGCACTAGAATGACAACGATACTCAAGCTAAGGTCATATGTGTTCAGGTATGCGCGCGAATTCCTTGACAAGCACGGCTTCTACGAAGTAACGCCGCCTTTGATTACTGTCGCAGGCGGAGAGACCGGCGCAGACTTGTTTGAGGTCAACTACTTCGGCGAGAAGGCATATTTGACAGAATCTTCCCAGCTTTATGTTGAGGTGCTGATATTTGCCCTGGAGAAGGTTTATTCCTTCGCGCCTTCCTACAGGGCTGAGAAGTCAAGGACTACAAAGCACCTTGCTGAATATTGGCATCTTGAACCCGAGATGGCATACTATGACATAAACAAGAGCATGAAGCTGCAGGAGCGTCTTGTTAGCTACATAGCAAACAAGGTTGCAGAGCATGAAGACCTGCTAAAGGTTCTCAACGTGGACCCTGCAGGCCTGAAGGCGATAAAGCCGCCTTTTAAGAGGGTAACATACGAGCAGGCGATTGAGATAATAAACAGCAAGGGCGGCAACCTGAAGTGGGGAGACGACTTCGGAGTGCCTGAAGAGAAGATGCTAACAGAAAATGAAGAAAAACCAATTTTCGTAACAGACTGGCCTAGGGAGTTAAAGGCATTCTATGCAAGGCCAAATCCCAAAGACCCGAGGACCGTGCTTAGTGACGACATGCAGGCTCCGCACGGCCACGGGGAAATCATTGGCGGCACAGAGCGCGTGTGGAACTATGAAGAGCTGATGCAGCGCATAAGGGAATTCGAGCAGGCAAAAGGAATAAAGTTCAACCTTGAGAACTACGACTGGTGGATAGACCTGAGAAGATATGGATCTGTGCCGCATTCTGGATTTGGCATGGGAATGGAAAGGCTGATAAAGTGGCTTCTCAACCTTGACCACATAAGAGATGCAATACCTTTCCCGAGGGTAATAAACAGGCTAAAGCCGTGATTGCATGGAAATAGTAGTTTCTTGCATGGACAGGAGGTTAAACAACGCGCTAGACTTGATGAACAATGGCAAGCAGATCTTCGTGAGGAATGCGGGCGGAAACGTTGCTGGAGTAGAACAGACACTAAGATACTTGGTAGAAAGCAACAACATAAGGGAGATAAAGCTTGTGGCTCACACAGACTGCGGCGCGATGGGCTACGTCTTTGGCGCACTTAATGGAAAAGAGAGCGAAAGCTTGCATTCTGAGCTTGTTAAACAGTTCAAAGGCTTGAAGCTAGCAAGCAGGCTAGAGCTAGAAAAGAACAACGAGCTAGTCCAAAAATCCAAGCTTGAAAGCATGTTTGCTGGAAAAGGAATAAGCATAAGCTCGACGCTCATAGAAAGCAAGCCCAGCGAGCCGAAGAGGCACATTGCAGCAATAACAAACACGAGCAGCACCAAGTATGCAGAGCTTGCAAAGAAGCTGGGCGTAGATGCAAACGACTGCTACTTCATGCAGGCAAACAGCATAGAAGAGCTTTTGCCTGATATAACGCTGGCGATAGAAAAGCTTGGCATAAGGGAGTTCTTGCTTGTTGCTGAGGAGCAAAGCCAATACAGGCAGAAAAATGCAGAGCTGGAAAGGCTAAGGGCTAGAGGCTTGACAAGCAAGGCTAGCTTCTCGCTTGCCAGGCTCTGACTATCTGTACATGCTGTTGGGCTCTTCTTTGAAGCGCTTTATGCGCTCGCTTACCTCTTTTGGAATTGCAGGCTTTATCTCAGCAAGGGCCCTCATGAAGTCTTCCTTCTTGACGACGTCGCGCTTGTTTCTTATAGCGTTCATGCCTGCTTCCCTCACCACGTTCTCTATCTCAGCCCCTGTGTAGTTCTCAGTGAGCTTGGCTATCTCCACCAAGTCAACGTCCTTGTCTAGAGGCATGCGGCGCGTATGCACCTTTAGTATTTCAAGCCTTGCAACCTCGTTAGGCATGGGTATTTCTATTATCTTGTCGAACCTGCCTGGCCTGAGCAGAGCAGGGTCTATGTCCTCTGGCCTGTTCGTAGCGGCAAGCACAACAACATTCTTCAGATCTTGCAGGCCGTCCATCTCTGTTAGCAAAGTGTCAACAACGCGCTCTGTTACCCTGGAATCAGTAATGTCAGAGCCCCTTGGGTTTGCAATTGCGTCTATTTCATCGATGAATATTATGCAAGGAGCCGCCATGCGCGCCTTTCTGAAGAGCTCCCTTACTGTCTTTTCGCTTTCTCCGACGTACTTGCTAAGCACTTCTGGGCCTTTTATCGAAATGAAGTTTGCTTCCCTTTCTGTCGCCACTGCTTTTGCAAGCAGAGTCTTGCCTGTGCCTGGCGCGCCAACTAGCAAAATTCCTTTTATCGGCCTTATTCCTATCTTCTCGAAAGCCTCTGGTTCTTTGAGAGGCAGCTCGACAGCTTCCTTGATCTCCTCCTTTACCTCTTCGAGGTCTCCAATGTCGTTCCAATGCACATTCGGCCTTTCTACAAAGACCTCCCTAAGCGCGCTAGGCCTTATGCTTTTGAGAGCCTCCATGAAGTTCTCCCTGCTTACAGAGAGATTGAGAAGTATGTCTTCTGGTATGTGCTGCTTGCCAACAATCTTAGGCCAAACATTCCTCAGCGCTGCCAAGGCTGCTTCCTTTACGAGCGCCTGCAAGTCTGCACCTGTATAGCCGTGGGTTATGTTTGCAAGCTCGTCTATGTTGACATCTTTTGCCAAAGGCACGTTGCGCGTGTGAATAAGCAGAATTTCCTTCCTTGCATTCCTGTCTGGCACGCCTATTTCTATTTCCCTGTCGAACCTGCCTGGCCTTCTCAATGCCGGGTCTATGGCATCAGGCCTGTTCGTAGCTGCAAGCACGATAACATGGCCTCTTGCCGGCATGCCGTCCATAAGCGCGAGAAGCTGCGAGACCATTCTGCGCTCAACTTCGTTCGTCGCTTCCTCTCTCTTCGGCGCAATGGCATCTATTTCGTCAAAGAAGATTATTGAAGGCGCCTTCTCGTTTGCTTCCTTGAATATCTCCCTAAGCCTTTCCTCGCTTTCTCCTACAAACTTGCTAACGAGCTCTGGCCCTGAAATAGCAATGAAATGTGCGTCGCTTTCCGTTGCTACTGCTTTTGCAAGAAGGGTCTTGCCCGTGCCAGGTGGGCCGTAAAGAAGCACGCCCTTGGGCGGGTCTATGCCAAGCCTCTCGAAAACCTCAGGGTACCTTATTGGGTACTCGACCATTTCTCTTATCTTCTGAATCTCGTTCTTAAGGCCGCCAATGTCTTCGTAATGCACGTCGTTGACCCTTACTTCTGATTCTGAAACCGGCTCCTCCCTTACTATCAAGTTTGTTTCCCTGGTGACTATAACTATGTCGTGTGGTATTGTCTGGACAACCACAAAGTTGAAAACCAAGCCGAACATTGGTATGGGGATAATGTCTCCCCTTGTCACTGGCCTGCCTTCAAGCCTTCTCTTTGCATACTCAGGGAACTCTGGCGAGACTGGAGGCTTTTGGCCTATTGGAGGCGCTATTGTAATCTTCTCGGCATTGCTCGGATTTGCCTTTGTAACAAAGACCTTGTCACCTATGCCCACCCCTATGTTCTGCCTTATGTAGCCGTCTATCCTTATAAACCCGAGGCCTTCGTCGCTCGGATGCGCGGGCCATACTATTGCTCCGGTGGACTTGGTCTTGCCCTTTATCTCTATGACGTCGTAAGTATCAACGCCAAGTATGTTCCTGGTTTTTGTGTCTATCCTAGCAACTCCTCTTCCGGTATCGGTTATTAGTGCGTCGCTGACTATAAGCTCTACTCCATTTGGCATAAAAACACTGCATTAGATTTTTGATTAAAAAGAAATATAAAATCATTACCAATTGAAAGCCCAAGATGCATGCTGCAGTGGAATAAGAATCCATGCGTAGATAAATCGGTGTTCGTGCAACAAATCTTAGCAAGGTTCTGAGGCAAGATTGCGAGGCAAATATACCAGCTTTCTAATAAGGATAACTTAAACTCGTCATAATAATATTCTGACGTCTGTCTAATCGCATTCATCCCACGATTGAAATCGTGGGCTTTCTGCTATGCATTCTGTAAATGCGAGTTTCAACAAAATAATAGAGTCGTATAAGAGGAAAGATTTATATGATTTCTTCCCCCTATATTATTATGGATTTGAAACAATATTTGCTTGATAAAAAGGCGTATTTAAAACCCATACTTGATGAAGTAGAGCCTAGAGAAATAAATCTGGAGCCAAACAGAAACATTATAACTGCAATTATAGGGCCGAGAAGGGCTGGCAAAACATACTTGTTTTACTCCTTTATAAAGGAAAGGAAACTAAAAGACGAGGAATATTTGATAATAAACTTTGAAGATGCCGGCATAAGCGACTTGAGCGAAGAAGAAGTGTTAAAATGCACGCTTTACCATCAAGAGCTTTATGGAGCCCAACCCAAATACCTTTTCTTCGACGAGGTGCAAGCGTTTGATGGTTGGGAGAGAGTGGTATACACCTTGTATGAACGCAAACTATACAGTATTGTACTAACAGGCTCGTCTTCAAAATTGCTCAGCAGGGAAATAGCAACCCAGCTCAGAGGAAGGAGCATGCCGGTATTGGTGCTTCCCTTTTCATTCAAAGAACTGATAGGCATTAAGGGCGTGCAATATACCGAAGGCAAGGTCGACAGCATGACGGCAAGCGCGATAAAGAACCTGCTGCGCGAATACCTGCAAAACGGGGGCTTTCCCGATGTGGTTTTGCACAACGTCCAGCCAGCAGACTTCTTCAGGGAGTATGTTGATGTGCTATTGTTCAAGGATGTAGTTGAAAGGGAAAAGATAAGGAACATAGAAGCTGCAAAATTCATGATTAAAGCGGTGGCCGCCTCATTCTCGAAGGAGTTCTCAATAAACAAGAATTACCTACTGCTGAAGAGCAACGGCGCAGGAATAGGTAAAAAGACCCTATATAGCTATCTCTCTTACTTTGAAGACGCATTCTTCTCATTCGTCGTGCAAAAGTTTGATTTCTCGATAAAAAAGAGCGCCCTATCCTCGAAGAAGGTATACCTTTGCGATACGGGAATATCAAGCTACTTCTCGCAAGCCAAGGACATTGGCAGATTGATGGAAAACGCAGTGTTTGTAGAGCTTATGAGAAAAAACTCGCCACACCGCAGCTTCAACATTTATTATTGGAAAGATTCAAACGGAAGCGAAGTGGATTTTGTAATAAAAGACGGCAGTGGCGTGAGAGAGCTGTTGCAGGTCACATATGCGTCGAGCAAGGAGGAGATAGAAGAAAGGGAACTTTCAGCATTGAGGAAAGCTAAGAAGGCGCTCCGCTGTAGCAAGGCAAAGATAATAACTTGGGATTTTGAAGGCGAAATAAATAAATACGGAATTAGAGTAGAGTGCACACCTTTGTGGAAATGGCTTCTTTCTAGCCATGAAATATGAATTCGGAGCGCGAGAAACCACTATCGCGATTTCCGATTTGCGAGCATAATTAAAATTTGCTGCTTAATCCTACTGCTGCCTCACGGCGGCGTGTAGCCAGACCACCAGTTGCTCACAAATGTAACGCTGTTTATCTGGCCGTTGTTGCCGTTGCCAGAGTAGTCGTTGGCATTGCCATT
>ERZ1669250.908-NODE-908-length-11025-cov-2.727347_pt1 | contig 11025 bp, 10 predicted proteins | sample MGYA00579295_ERZ1669250 | MGnify/ENA primary metagenome ERZ1669250 (study PRJEB41166, sample SAMN08046056) | hot springs metagenome | biome: hot spring; feature: acid hot spring; material: thermophilic sediment; isolation source: thermophilic sediment from acid...
TCTCCCAGCGCCAATCCCCTAATCAGCGTTTGAGTTATCCAAGGCTGATCGCGCGCGTTAACCAAATAAATGCCTACCTTAGAAAGGAATTTCTTGTACATTTCTTTTCTCTTTTCATCTCTGACGCGGTCTCTAACTACGAATTGATTGTAGTACGGCTCTCTAATAGCGCTGTCAGCGGTATAGCCCTCTTCTAAGAAGGTTAGCGCGTCATCACTAGACAAAGGCTTAATTAGCCATTGATCGGATGTATCCCTCTTCAGAATAACAAGCATGTCAACATTACATTTTTTAGTTGATTTTTCCTTTCCGAGAAATTCCTTAGGGTCGGCCAAAAACCCGTCCATAACGATCATGCTCTTTGAGATCTCATTGTCCTTGGGCACGTCTTTCTTAGGATGGGAGAGCAGGCGACGCAAATTAAGCGATAAAGACGGGAATCCCCTGAAGTAATACCTTTTTTCAGGTGATATCGCCTCGCCATTTTTTAGATTATAGAAGAACCAACCATCCGAGTGAAATTTCGTGCTGCTGTCCCCAGTCCAACCGGCAAGTCCATACACGTGGGTAGTTTTTCCCAAGCCCCTGGGCGCCGTTAGGCAAACGCCCTTACCAAGCACAGAAGCGACCGAGCCGTTAATTGGAAGATAATTTCCATCTCTTTCCGCCAGCTCGCTCGTTACCAAGCGCACCGCAACCGTCTTAAGTTCGTCATAACTAGACGGATTAACGGCAACGTACTTCATTAATTCTGGACAGAAAAATGCAGAGTCATCTGATGCAATTTTTTGGTTTGCTACTTCCCGCGGAAAGCGCAATGAGTATATGCGGGCGTCGGGACCCCCTCTTGATTTCTGCCAGTTAGCGGTCCATATCGAAGAAATACCGGCGTCATTAGTTATAAGTGAAATCTTCCACTTAAATATTTTTGCGACGAACTTTTTTGCAGTTTCTCCTAGCACAGGATCCTTGCCCTTATCCATCGAGGCAGTGATCCAATCGAATTTTTCTTTGAACTCGCTTTCCGTTAAAATTTTGAATTTTGGTTTTAATGGGGCCCGTGCGTCCCAGTCGTACGTGAACGTAGCCAAATTAAAGTAACCACGGACAGGAATATATATTTATCTCTATGATCATATAATAATGCGATACTAATAATTTATTATATGCCTAAATAAAAAATCCGCTGAATAGTAAAGGCCAAGGGGCTATGCGTAGTGGTGACACCTCTCGACCTTATGCGTTGTCTGATGCGGTCAAGGCCCATTTCCCGCTCACGCGAAATGCTCGTGAGTTGCAGTTCGGTTATGCGTTAATTGCGCGCCTGGGAACCCGTACAGTTCGCAGTCCCCTCGGCGCTTTTTTCGAATCACTAAATCAACGCAACGATCGTGGCTCATCCGGCGCGGGCATTTGCCCGTTAGTTTCCCAAAATTCAATAAAACACTAGAATTGGCTAAAGATCAAAATCCCTGTACAAAAAGCGCCTCAAGGGGAAGCCCGCGAAAGCGGCGCACCTTTTTGCGGAAGAACCCGAAAATCGCTCGCTAGTTTACTCATGAATTTCTAAAAACCATAAGAGGTTTAATTTTACCGGCAGAGTTTTGCCCACAAACATCAATCATAAGAACTATAAAAATTATCCAACAGAGTAGTCTAGGCGCAAGTTTTATAAAACATTAGAGGAATTAAAGGAGATGTATCTTCGCGTGCTTGTGCCAATTGACGGTTCCGAATATTCCTTGAAAGCAATAGAAGCAGCCGCAAAGGTAACCGACCCTAAAAAAGGCTTCGCAACAGTCCTAACGGTGCTAGAACCAAGCGTAATGCAGCTCCCTCAGACTTACCTAGAGCGTATAACGCTTTACGATGCTTCAATACCTGCAGTTGTAATACCTAAATCGACTCACGACGTGATGCTAGAAAGGGCAAGAATTATTGTTACCAAGGCGCAGGAAATCTTGACTTCATCGGGGATAAGAAGCGATGGGAAGGTAATCAAAGGAAAACCCGTCAAATCAATTATAGACGAGGCGAAAGCCGAAGGCTCGGACTTAATAATTATAGGTAGCCATGGAATTGGAGGGATGGCGAAGCTGTTGCTGGGGAGCGTTTCCTCTCACGTAGTGGAAGAAGCACCCTGTTCGGTCCTAGTAGTTAGGTGAAGCTGTAGCAATCGGTATAACAAATATTTTTTAGGTAAGCCGCTTGCGATATCACACCTAGGGGGCTATCCGAATCGATTTAGCCCGAACTCCAAGAGCGCGGTTTCGCGCTTTTTTCTACTTAATAAACTTAATAAGGCGGATTATGGCATCATAAGCGGATTCTATCGAAAAGTAAAGCCTTTCAAATAAAGGCGTCCCATAGAGGTAATAATACGTTAATAGAGATATCGCGGAGCCAAGGGCCGCACCAGCCAAGACGTCGCTAGGGTAGTGGACCCCGACATAAACGCGCGAGTAAGATACGATGAACGCTTCGAGCAACAAAGGAAGCGAGTACCGTTTCTTGAAAAAAATTACGCTTATCGTAGCCCCCGCGAAAACTATCATGGCATGGCCCGAAGGAAAAGAGGAATCGTGAGGTTTTGGCAGCAGTACTATTGCGCTTGAAATTAATTCGAATGGTCTTGGCCTATAATAAACGAACTTCAGGGTCTCGCCCACGGCTATAACTATAAGGAAGGCAAGCGCCATAGTAAGGGCCCCCCTCCTATACCTCTTGCTTCCGATTACCCAGGCAAGGAATACGACCGGCACCCATACGTACGACCTACCATAAATTGACGCGAGCTGAAAAAATTTATCCGAAGGGGCGTAGTGAAGATCTTCATTAATTATTTTAAATAAACTCACATCAAACTGTTGCGATATCCCTGTTATTACCAATAAGAAAATGATGGCAAAGACCGCCAATAAAAAAAATCCTAAAAATTTTGCCAGGCGCATCGATTCACGCACCCTTAGAAGGCCTTTGATGCACTACCTTACCTTTTGGCGTAGCCAGTAGCGCCGTAAATACTATTATAAAGATTAAAAATAAGGCTGAAGCGGCCGCTGGAATCGCGCCCGTTTTCCAAACCAGCTTCAAAAGTACTACGGAAAGCACAAATATAAAGGCCAACCCGATCTCGCCGATTAAGACATTATTTAGACCACGCTTTGCTGAATGCATTTACGATTAAATAATAAATGCGCGTTTATTTAACCTTTCTTGCGTGCTTTTTACGCAAACGGAGCCTCCCCTAATGACGCCACGCGTAAAACTTAAGAGTAAACGAATAAACCAGAAGCCTGTTCTAGCTAGTATAAAGATCGATCTCTAACACGCGATTATTAATAAAATAGCTAACCTTCTTATTGCCCAATGGAAAAGGAAACCAGAACCTAGTGCGGTACCTCCCGCCAACGCTAACGTCCAATAGATTTTCTTCGACGCGGTAAACTTCTACGGCGTCCGGATTAAAACTCATAAGAATTCTTAGCATAACCTTTCCGTTTGCAGCCGAATCCTTTTCTACAAGCAGGCTCTGATCCATATCTCAGATAATTATTGCACAAGGTTAAAAGCGTAGCTAGTAATTTAATTATGTACGTTAGAAGACCGTCTGCTTTGGGCTTTTATCCAATGAATGGCCCCGACCTCAGGCATGCCATTAACGCCGCGGCCACTTCGAAGTTTGGTCCTGGATATCCGCTGACACCAGTAAAAGGAAAGGATGAAATAAAAATATTGGGGTTCGTGGTCCCTCACGCTGGGTACTCTTTCTCTGGGCCTATCGCAGCCCACGCGTACGCCGAGCTGTCAACTCAAGGTGCCCCGGATTCCGTTATTATCATAGGCCCCAATCACTTGGGTTATCCTGGGACTTATATTATGAAGGAGGGAAAATGGGAAACTCCTTTTGGGATAATCGACGTCGACACTAACATAGCCAGTTCCATAATTGATAGGGTAAACGGTCACGTTGATACGAATCCGCTAGCACAAGAAGGCGAGCACTCAATAGAGGTACAAATACCCTTCCTGCAAAGCGTGCTTGGAGACAAGTTCAAGCTAGTGCCCATATCGATGGGTACGTATACTCAGGCGGTAGTCAAAACGTTAGGAGAAGCTATTGCAGCAAGCGCAAAGGGAAGCGGAAAAGATATCGTATTTATAGCTACTACTGATATGACCCACTACGGCCTCAATTACGGCTATACTCCAGCGGGCTTAGACTCGACTCAAGCTAAAAAATGGGTTAATGAGATAGATTCCAAACTAATTAAAATGATTACGTCGATGGAGGCTGAAGAACTTCTTGATACAGTATTCAAAAACGGTTATACCATGTGCGGGTCGGGGCCGGTAGCCACTTTGCTAATAGCGCTGAAAAAATTAGGGGTAACGCAAGGGAAATTGCTCAAGTATGCAACTAGCTACGACGTTACGGGAGAGGATGAAAAAAATGTCGAGGCGATGGTAGGCTACGCTACGATCGAGTTCCCAAGGTAACCCAATTGAGCGGTTCACCGTCAAGGAACAGGGCAAAGGGGTATAGGGCAGAAAGACAATTAGTAGCGTACTTAAGAAAAAAAGGGTGGGCGGCGTGGAGAATACCTACTTCTGCGAGCTCGTCGGAAGCATTGCCTGACGTACTCGCGGTAAAGGGAGACGAAATAGCCGCATTTGAAGTCAAATACAGGAGCAAAAATGGAGAATTTGCTACAGCTAGGGTCGGCAAGGATCAAATAAAGAAGCTATCCGATTTCCTCGCCCCTTTTTCGCTTTACAGGCGTTATGCCGTTATAGCGTTAATGGTGAGGGGCAAGTGGGTGTTCAAAGAGGCTATTCCAGACGGTACTACGATTAAGGTTGGTGAAAAAAATGGGTGGGACCCGCGACCGACGGATAGCTCCAAGTCATTTTATCCCGAAATGCGTTTATGCGGTATGAACTACATCGTATAAACGTTATGGGTTGGCCGCTTAAGTTTTGTACAAAACTACATATAGGATGGGTGGTGTTCCGCGCCTACTGGGCCAAACTTCTCCATGAATTTCGTTATTACGTAAAGTCCCGCGTTTCTAACCAAAGTATAATTTTCGAAAAAGTCAAGCATAAAACAGTCACCACCAGCGTACATTATCTTTTCGAGCTGCAAATTCGTCGGCAGTTCAGATCCCTGCGGTAAAAATGCGAAGTCCACGTTTAAGGATAAAAGAGCGTATTTAATCTGATTCAGATATTCCTCTCTTTGGTACTTGTCCATGGCACGAATCTTATCTTGGTGAGATTCGTGTATCGCTATGTTCATCGCTATTACATAAAACTGACTTTCTTTCTTTGGTCTGACCACGTTTAAAAAAGGACCGGCAGGCGCATGATACGTAGTCACGTTAAAGTATTCGCTTGCTCCCTGCGTCTTTGTAGTGGAAATACCTAGCTCGCCTAAAAAACTGACTATTTGGGAATCAAAATCCTCCATTAGAAATACGCCCGCGCCTATAAACGGGTTTTGCAGTACGGCCAAATCCCATAAAGCCATGGGGGCTCTGCCGTTGACCGCTTTTCGCCTACGCCGCGGGAAATTTTCTCGGTTAATAGCCTGATACCGTCTCATGCCCCGCCGTGGGCTCTCGGCCGGTACCGACTTGGGCATACCCTACTTCGATCGCTAGAATCCACGAGCTTATTGAGGCTACGTTATTGCACCGTTCAAAAAAGCCTCATTTTTATAAAATTCGCGGTTTTCATGAAAGATTTTGGATTGTTCGCCGGTTTCCTAGAAAAGCTCGCGACGATCAGAAATTTTTGTCCCCGGAAATTATGCGACAACGAACGGAATTCTAAAGACTTATTAAAAGAAAATAGGTGCTACTATGGATTTCAAACCCGAGCTAGAATACAAGCATGAAAAAGTTGACATGCTAACTTATAAAGAGCTGGCCAAAATTGAAAAAGACCCCTCTACATCTCAACTGCTAGAAAAGCTCGCGGCAGTCGAGGTAATACACGCCGCATTTTGGAAAAAAATCGCAGAAAAAAAAGGCGTAACAGTGAAAGAGATCGGATTAAAAGAGAAAATTGCCGTTAAGTGGTACGGCGCATTTAGAAAAATATTTGGATTGTCCCTGTCCGTAAAGTTACTCGAGTTACACGAAATGCAGGCTATTCAGCAATACTCAAAAATTTTAGCTACCCCAAACATTTTGGACGACGACGAAAAAGCGCTTCTAAGCAAAGTCATAAACGACGAAAAAGAGCACGAACAACTGCTCATAAATGAAGAGCTTAAGGTTAACCCAGACCGCGTAAGAGATATAATATACGGCATAAGCGACGCTCTGGTAGAAGTGCTAGCCGCCGTTTCCGGCTTCGCTGGAGTACTCATAAAGCCCCTGCTCATAGGGGTAGGCGGGTTAATCGTCGGGGCGTCGGGGACCTTATCCATGGGTGCGGGCGCTTACGTATCTACAAAATCCGAGAACGAAGCCAGAAACTCGGGAACCGACAAACAATCAAACAACGAACGCCCACGGAGCCCCTTTAGCAGCGCGCTGACCACGTCAGGCTCTTATTTAATCGGGGTATTCCCACCGGTACTTCCGTACGTCCTAGGAGCTGGAGGAAACTACGGCCTTCTATTATCTTACCTTGCTTCAGCGATTTCATTATTTGCTGTCGGTTTTATGGTTGGAATAGCGAGCGGGGTAAGGCCTTCTCACAAGGGCGCTGAGATGACGAGCATAGGCATAATGGCCGCAATAGCCACCCATTTATTGGGGCTGGCCGCTAGCGCTTACCTTCACATAGCCATATAACGTTTCATCTTTATCGCTGGAGACCCCGTTAAGGCGGGGAGATGAAAAAAGGTAATAGGCCGATGAAAAAATGTTTTGGGCATATCCCCCGAAAGCCGAAGGCGCCCCGGTAGTACAAGTGCGCGATCGCGACTTCAACGCGGCCGTAGATAGCCCTTAACGAGAGGTACGGGCCTGGGATACGTAAACAAAGGGTGATGAAGGCGCGCCGCGAAGGCCACCCGAAACTAAGGCCCCGCCCGCGAGGACGGGGCAGTTTACTGAGGAAACTTGTTATCGGCAAGGACTGCCTTGGCTTGCCCACAAGCGTATAAGATCTCCTCGTGCATTTTTTTAAGGACTTCCTGGTAGTCATAAGTCCCATTTTCAACTCCGTCCATAAATTCTACGAGCCTCCTTGTAGTATCGTCGCTGACCAGCGCGGGAAACGCCTTATTTAAGACGGAGTCCAAGTTAATCCCCCATCCGGTCGGTATTAGGTAACTCAGTTTGCCCCTCGTTATTACGTACCCGTGCTTCTTTAGGCGCTCTACAGTCGAAGCGTAGGTTGAAGGCTTTCCTATGCCCTTCTTTTTCATCAACGCCACTAAACCACCTTCCGTAAGTATACCCTTACCCGGCTGGCTCCCCTTCCTGAAGCTTACGAGTTCACAATTCAAAGCCTGGCCCTGGGATAAGCTATCTTTAAGCTTAAAATTACTTAACTTCATCCAACCTTCTTTAATAATAGATGTAACGCTTTCCCCGTCGTAACTAACGTCTCCTTTTTCCCACTTTGGGTGAATGCTGACCGTAAATCTCTGTTTAGTATACTTGGCCGGGGCCATCTGACTCTGCATAAACCGCTTGAATATAAGCGAGTACAGGGCGTAATGGGGCCAGCGCAATTCAAACGGTAGCCTCAAAAGCCCTTCTTCTACCGCGTTTTTCAGTTCTTCCTCACCCATTGGCCTTGTAGGCCTGATGGCCTCGTGCGCCCCCTCGGGCCCCCACCCGCGGGGCTGATAAAGCTCGCCACTTTCTTCGCCCCACTTAGCCTCTATATAGGTCCTGGCTATATCCATGCCAGTAACCGATACGTGTATACTACTCGTCCTATGATAAGTTATCAGCCCCGCCTCGAATAACTCTTGAGCTGTCCTCATGGTTTCTGCCACCCCCATCTTTAGCGAAAACGCAGCCGATTCCAGCAACTCGTCCGTCGTAAATGGAGGCATAGGGCTTGATTCCTCTTCCTTATCTTCAACTCTTGTCACGGTGGCTTCGGCTCCTTCAAATGCAGCGCTACACTCTTTTTTACCCAAGTCCTTGGGCAATTCAAGCACGACCTTTACGTTTGTAGGCCTTAGGTTCAGCGTTAGGTAAGACCTTAGGTAAAGCTCTCTTTCCTGGTACCTTTTCACGATCCAATCCAGCGCGGGTCCCTGTACCCGTCCAGTGGCGACGGGCAACTGCTTATCTTGAATTTCTCTTAAAGTCTTTCCCACGAAAAATGCCACCCAGCGATCATCTACCCTTCTGACGACCTGGGCCTCGGTCAATTTCTCATCTACCTGACGCGGGTTTACCAGCGCGTCGAGGACAGCACTTTTAGTGATTTCATGAAATGCGGCCCTCTGTATATTCTTATTGTAAGGCGAAAGTACCATGAACACGTCCCACGCTATTTTCTCGCCCTCGACATCGGGATCCGTGCATATGTATACCTTTTCTGACTCCAAGGCCAGTTTCCTGAGGACCTCTATCGTATAGGCCGAGTCCTTGACGTAAGTAGAGCCGCAAACTGGACAAGAATTTCCTTCAGTGAATGTAAAGCCACAGGCCATGCACCTCTTTATAGTCGAAAAAGAGGGCAGGTATTCGCCGTTAACGCTTTTTATTCCGAATTCGCCCTCGCCTGGCGTTGGCAAATCAAGGAGGTGACCCCCAGTCGCTACAATCGTTAAGGGCCGCCTCCCGACGTTAACTTCATAAGCCAATACTTCACCGGAGCTCTTCTTGGTCGACTTACCGAAGAATGAAGAAATCGTTTTGGCTTTATTGGGAGACTCTACGATCATTAAAGCTGGGCTTTCAGGTTTTACCCCCAACCCGCCGTTCCTTTCCATCGCCATCCTAGATAATAGGCTTTTCCAGTCGACGTCGTTTACTTCTCTCCACTCCACATCCTGAAAGTAAAGCTTGGCCTGCCTCTGAAGGGCCGACATGGCGGCTTCGTCGTCAACGATAACCTCTGCTATACCAGTTGTGAAGCCGTCCTTACCAATCCTCGACGTCCTTCCCGAGGCTTGAAGGTAAGTCATCAGGTCTGGTACGACCAGGTAGAGCTGATCCTCTTTTTCCCTAATTATCAAGTGGGGGCTCTTCTTCAAGGCTTCAACCGCTCCTGGCCTAGAGAAAAGAATAGCCAGCTGTTCCCTCGCTTCCTTAACCTTTAATATTAACTCGTCCATGTAACTTTTTTCTGATTTCTCATCGGGGTATTTGTTAGCTTTGATTAAGTTTTCCAGCGCCCTGAATTCTTCTTGGTTTAAGGGCCTCATCATCCTCCTGATTTCAGAGGCTAATTTTTTCGCCTTAGGCTCGTCTAAAACTGACCCGAGCTCCCACAGCAGCTGATAAACGCGAAGGGGGTTAGTCTCCTCCCCGCTTATCTTAAACATAAATTTAGGTACGCCTACGAATAGCGCGTACCTAACGGTCAAAGGTAGGTCCAATCCCCTAACTAACGGGCCGTAATAGCTTGCCATGCCCACCAAGGCTTGTATGTCTCCCTTCTCAAAACCCGATATTATGCGGACCGATTTCCTTCCCTCGGCGTAGGCAACCTTCACCCCTTTTTCGAGCATGTCCTGGCAAAGTTGTTTGGCAAACTTAGAGCCCAAATCATGAGATACGAATACTAACCCCCCTGGCCCCAGCCTCTTGACCTCCTCTACGCACTTAGCGCCTGGGTCCCCTGCGACCTTAACATCCACTACGTTTCTAGTACCGCCCATGCCCCCTTCGACCTCCATGCCCAACAAAACGCTCAGCAAGAGCGCGCCTTTTCCCTTGGGCTTAGCAGTAGCGCTACTCAATACGACCTGAGCCTCTTTCTTGGGCAACCTTCTTTTCATTTCTTCTGCTTCCAGCAAAGCCTTTCTAGCGGCCGCTGGGTCTTTTCTGGAAACTTTCAGGGCGCTAAGGCGCTTAAGCGCAGATTTTATGGCCAAATCTAGGTCATCCTTGCTGTAACCGAGTAAAGCCAAAAGACGCTCAACATTTTTTGATGATCTAAGCATCGCATCTACGTCATCTACAAAAGCCATGTCGAACCGCGTTTCCGTTAAATCTTTAAAGTGTACGCGAAGACCGGCAGAAGTAAGGATTATAACGTTATCGCTTGGCTTGCCCATTGCCGCTTTAGGCACGTAAGATGAAAATTCCCCTATTGTTATACCCAATCCCTTCGAAAAAGCGCGAAGCTTGGAGGAAACCTGGGAGGCCAGAACTGTAGTTGGAGTCACGAAAATTATTTTCTTTCCCTTAGAAGCCATGAAAAGGGCCATGACCTCAGAAAAGATGCTCTTCCCAACGCCGGGGGGAGCTATTAGCGCGAAGCTTTCACCGTTTAAAACCCTTATCGCCCACGACTCTTGTTCTTTCCAAGGCTTTTCGCCGGTGACCGCCTCAAAAAAGACCGAAAAATCCGATGAAAGCTCATCGAGTTTAATTACCGTTTCATAATTCTTTAACGTCCCGACTTCTTTCAGGGCCTCGGCAACTGCAAGATGAAACTCCTTCATAGAAGAGGAGGAATAAACTTCTTTAAGGGCGCCCGTTTGCGGAAGACATTTTTCGCACGGAAGCCCGTAGCGTAACCTATCGTCGCTTATTTCACCCCCACAATTAGGGCACATATTCTCGAAGAGGGCTTTCACTATACGCTCGTTTTTTTATCCCTGAACCCCTTAATAAACATTACATCGTACATATTTTATGGTCGTAACGGCTCAACGAATTGAGGGGAAAAATACTTGTTGAGATAAGTTTTATGGGTACGAAGAAAAAAGGTTAAAAAGTCAGCGAATGTATGAAATAGCGGTCATCGTCTAGCCTGGTCTAGGACGGCAGCCTTCCAAGCTGTTGACCCGGGTTCAAATCCCGGCGGCCGCACCTTTTCACAGAAATCTCTGTATAAAGGACCTGCTGCGCTTGTCTATCAACTTGTGGA
>ERZ1669250.909-NODE-909-length-11000-cov-2.980813_pt1 | contig 11000 bp, 12 predicted proteins | sample MGYA00579295_ERZ1669250 | MGnify/ENA primary metagenome ERZ1669250 (study PRJEB41166, sample SAMN08046056) | hot springs metagenome | biome: hot spring; feature: acid hot spring; material: thermophilic sediment; isolation source: thermophilic sediment from acid...
ATGGCATTTATGAACCCTACCCCAGCCTCCATGGCAGCACGAGCGTAAGCCTGAGCCGCCTTAGTGGAACCGACCGGCACGTAATTTATTAGGATGTCAGCTTCGCTCTCCCTCAAGACCTCGGCCACGTCCACTACCTCTTCATCTGATTCGCCTATGACCTTTCTTGGGTACTTCCCCAGCCCATCGAGCGTGGGGCCTCTTTGAACCTTTACTCCCAACCTCAAGCCGTCGAATAACTTAACCGTGTTGTTGGGATAAGCGTGAATGGCCTCTCCCAAGTCCTTCCCTACTTTGTCCTTGTTGACGTCGAAAGCGGCAACGAACTTTATGTCCTGTACCCTGTATCCCCCTAGGACCGGGTGTGCTAGCCCTGTGTCGTCTCCGGTGCGCGAGTAATACTCTACGCCCTGAACCAAAGCGGATGCACAGTTTCCGACCCCTGCAAGCGCAACTCTGATCTCGGCCATGATTCCTTTATTATATGGGGTTATATATTTAACGATCGCGCAATAAGGCGCTAGACTTAACTCCTGAGGGATGCTTATTTCATGCAAAGCGTTACCATTCACATTGAGAAGCTACAAGAAAAGGTGAACACGCTTTTCGTGGGCCTTCCTGACGCGGGGTTGGTGGGGCTGATCGCAGCCAATCAGTTAGTTCACGACATGAAGCTCCAGGGAATGGGATGGATCGATCTAGGGGACTACATGCCACCGACAGCGGTTGTTCACTCAGGCCTTCCTTTTTCCCCAGTTCAGATCTTTGCTGGATCAGGCATAGCGGTCATAACGGCGGAGGTACCAATTCCCGTTGAGGCCTCGAAGATAGTAGGAGAAACTGTTCTTTCCATAGCGAAGAAGATCTCCGCAAAGGAGGTCGTGACAGTAGGTGGGTTAGCAAGCGAGGACAGATATGAGGAAGAAAGCCAGCCAACCATATACTTCGTCTCTTCAAGTCCCGAAGAAGTCAAAAAGATGAGCGATGCTGGCATATACCCGCTGGATGGTGGGCTTCTCATGGGCGTCTATGCCCAACTGATGATGGGAGGAATCAAGGAGGAAATACCCGTTAACGCTTTCTACATAAACGCCTACCCTAGGCTTCCTGATCCAGGTGCCGCAGCCGCCCTCCTAACGGTTCTCTCCAAGATATATCCCATAAAGGTCGACATTGAGGGACTCGTTAAGCAGTCAGAGGAGATCAGGATGAAAACAAAGCAGATAATGCAGCAGGTGGCATCTGTGTCGAGGCCTTCGAGTTCCTTCATGTACACATGAGGTGATCGACATGAGCATTCGCAAGCCTTTCAGGTTTGAACCTCTGGCCGACCTCACCGACAGAGGAAAGTACTACCTGGTCACGGTCGACCTTCCGCACGTGAACAAAGAAAACGTGCACATATACTTAGATGGAGATGCCATAGTTGTACACGCGGAGAACTCCTACGTGGCCGATGATGGAAGCTACAACCGCGTTGTTTACGACCGCGAGTTCACGGTTCCAGAGGACGCAGATACTTCAACCATTAAGGTCTCTTTTAAGGATGGAATTCTCAGGATAACCATGGATAAGAAGCGGGAAGGGAAGAGGGAAATACCCATTCGCTGAGAAACTACCGCAACGCATTTACGTGATGGCATTTCACTTCTCGCGAAAATGAAGGACAACTTGATTTACAAAATAGCTCCAACAGGAAAGGCCCTGTTTCTGGCTTATGATCACGGAATAGAGCATGGTCCCACAGACTTTAACGAGATCAGCGTTGATCCTGCTTTCATAATGGACATAGCCGAGAAGGGAAAGTTTGAGGCCGTCGTGTTTCAAAAGGGAGTGGCCGAAAAGTACTACAACGGCAGGGTTCCGCTAATACTGAAGCTCAACGGAAAAACCAAACTTAGAGAGGGAGACCCAGTTTCGAGGGCGGTCTGCACCGTTGAAGAGGCTCTTAGCCTTGGAGCAGCTGCCGTGGGATACACCATTTACTCTGGCAGCGACTACGAGAGAGAGATGTTCAGCGAGTTCGGTGAAATAGTGAGGGAAGCTCACAAGCTAGATGTGCCAGTAGTTCTTTGGAGCTATCCCAGGGGACACGCTGTAAAGGACCAATTCGCTCCCGATGTTGTAGCTTACGCCGCGAGGGTTGGCTTAGAGCTGGGAGCGGACGGGGTGAAGGTCGAGTACACAGGAAATCCCGAGAACTTCAAGTGGGTAGTAAAGTCCGCAGGTAAGGTTAAGGTATTCATGGCCGGAGGGCCAAAGGCAGCAAACGACGAAGCGTTCCTAACGCAGGTAAAGGGAGTAATCGATGCAGGAGGCGCAGGGCTGGCTGTCGGAAGGAACGTGTGGCAGCACAAGGAGCCGCTCAAGATAAGCAGGGCCCTTAGAGCAATAGTGATGGAGGGAAAGGGAGTTAAAGAGGCCATGCAACTGGCGGGCCTTGCGTGAAAACTAATTTTTTTCGATTTGCTTTTCACTTTCCGAAGAAGAGCCTTGTCCTGAAGTAGTGCTTTTCTTCATAAGCTCCTCTATGTACGCCTTGACTTTAACAGGGTCCTTTATGGGGCTCATGCGTATGCCCTCTGACATACCTAGACCACTGAGCACGGTCAGATCCCCGTAACCCATGAGCCTACCAAACGCTCCCTGCTTAGCCTCCATCTCCCTTATCTGAGCAATGCTTATGGTCTTAACGGAACGAGAGAACATACCGGCGATCTCCTCCACCTTTCCATCGCCAACAAAGTATGCGTGAGAGCGAACGTAGATCAGAGGTGGCAAAACTTCTGCCAAGAGAAAAACCGCATCTAGAAGGACGATCAAAGCGAATAGATAGATTCCCCCACGGAGATCAAGTAGAGCCCTCCTGTAAAGGAAGACTGCGCTGATGACCAGAGCGAAGAGCAACGTGGAGATGACCATCTTTGGGGCGTAAGCCCTAAGAGTTGGCCTGAACTTCAAGGTTTCCATATAATCGCAAGTGTATTAGCTTTTAACCCTCACTAGCGAAGATTTTCAACCACAACAATTATATATCACTGTTCAAATGCCTCATGAAGGGCTACTACCTTTATCCAGACGTAAACGGGGACCAACTGGTTTTCACATCCGATGACGACATTTGGAGCGTCTCAGTGAAGGGAGGAGAAGCCATTAGGTTGACCTCGGACATGGGCATCGCGGCCAGGCCCAAGATCTCCCCGGATGGGAAATGGATTGCCTTTTCTAGGAAGCAATTGGGAGAGCAGCCCCTTTCAGAGGTTTACGTTATCCCCATCGATGGAGGCACGGCCACAAGGTTAACTTACTTTGGAAGCCCTTACACCGAAGTTGTGGGATGGAACGGTGACAAAGTGATTGTTTCATCAGATTATCATAGGCCATTTTCTCGTTGGACCGAGCTATTCGAGGTTAAGATTTCCGGTGGGCAGCCGGTTAGGCTTCCCTACGGCAAAGCCACCACCATTGCGAGGTACGGCAACGTAATGGTAATAGGTAGGAACACCTATGACCTAACCTATTGGAAGAGGTACAGGGGTGGCACGCGCGGAAAGTTCTGGATAGATCGCGAGGGAAACGGAAAATTCGTTACGTTTCTTGAGGACTTGCAGGGAAACTTGACTTCCCCGTGTTTCATGGGAGGAAGGCTTTATTTCATTTCGGATCACGAAGGAAACGGAAACGTTTATTCCGTGGACTTGGACGGCAAGGACTTGAAGCGGCACACCAGCTTTTCTGAGTATTACGCCAGGAATGCCAGCTCCGATGGAAAATCGCTCGTTTTCCACGCGGGAGGTGACATCTACGTGCTCAGGGCTGAAAAACTTGTAAGGGTTGACGTAGACATTCCATCTTCAAGGAAGGGTAAACTACCGAGGTTCGTGGAAGTTTTTAAGAACCTCGAAGATTACTGCCTTCATCAAAACGGCAAAACGTCCATGCTGTGCGTAAGAGGCAGACCTTTCATAATGGGCAACTTTGCTGGAGAAGTTATAAACCCTGGTGCAAGCAACGGCATAAGGTACCGGCTTCCCAAATTCCTTTCCCCGGGCGACTCGGTAGCGGTCGTGATCGATCCTGGGGAGACCGAAAAAGTGGCGTTAATGTCGGTGGTTTCCGGTGAGGTAAGAGAGCTTGCTGAGTTGGGCACAGTTGAGTCTCTTGAGCCATCTCCAGATGGTAGCTTCTTGGCTGTTTCAAACTCTAGAAATGAGCTTTGGATAGTAAGGACGTCCGACGGGGGAAAAGCCATGCTTGACTCGAGTGGTTATGGCCCTATAACAGAGGTAACATGGCACAAAGGTTCAGAGTGGATCGCGTACTCCTTCCCCGAAGGGCCCTTCACTCAGTCCATAAAGTTAGCCAACGTGAAGGAGGGAAAAGTTTATCCACTAACCAGCGCAACGGCATACGATTTCTCTCCATCCTTCGATCCGGATGGGAACTTTCTTTACTATCTTTCGGCCAGATCGCTCAACGCCAGTTTGGACAGAGCCATCTTTGAGATGGCCTTCCCTAGGCCGGTAAAGCCCTATCTTGTCACGCTTTTGCCAAAGCCATCTCCATTCATAAAGAGCACCAGCCTTCAGGGAGCTAACGAAAAGAAAGAGGAAGGAAAGGAACAAGAATACAGAGTTGAGGTTGACAGCATAGGGGACAGGATTGAGGCTTTCCCAATAGATGATGGAAACTACGCAAAGATCGCGGGACTTAAAAAGGGTAAGGTGGCGCTTCTTTCTTTTTCGCCTGAGGCTCAAGCCGGCAAGCCCTCAGGGGCAATCGACATATTTGACCTTCAAACCTGCACAAAGGAGAGACTCATGTCGAACGTCTCTAGCCTCTACACCAATGGCTCCCTTCTGCTGGTCAGAATGGGGGACCAACTAAGGGTTGTTGATCCAGAAAAGAAGCCGGATCTCTCTTCGCAGGAGCCAGGCGAGAAAACTGGAATTCTTGATGTAACAAGGGTAAAGGTTTACGTCGAGCCTGAAAAAGAGTGGCACCAAATGCTAAGGGAAACTTGGAGGCTCATGCGGGAGAACTATTGGAGAGAAGACCTCATGGGGATCGATTGGGAGGTGGTGCTTAAGAAATATGAGGCCCTTTTGCCGAGAATAGGAACGCGCTTTGAGCTCTCAGACATAATAAGAGAGATGCAGGGAGAGGTTGGCACATCGCACTCTTACGAGATAGGAGGCGAGTACGACCTAGATCGGCCTTACACGGTAGGAGGGCTGGGTGCCGAGTTCCAACGCAAGGAAACGGGATATGAGATAAAACGTCTTCTCGAGGGCGACAAGTCCAATGAGGGAGAGAAGTCTCCGCTTAAGTCTGCTGGGCTGAAGCCTGGCGATGTCATAACCGAAGTTGATGGCCTACCCTTAACCGATGAGTTAAGTCCTTGCAGGGCACTTCTCAACAAAGGAGGAGACACTGTGTCGATAAAGGTTCGGCGCGAGAACAAAGAGGAGAGGATAGTCGTAAAGGCATTGAAGGACGAGAGAGGCCTCGTTTACAGAGATTGGGTTGAGAAGAACAGAGCATATGTGCACGAGAAATCCGGTGGAAGGCTCGGTTACGTTCACATACCGGATATGGCAAACAAGGGCTTTGCAGAGTTCTACAGGCTTTACAAGGCAGAGGCTTACAGGGATGGCCTAATAGTTGACTTGAGGTACAACAGCGGGGGATTCATATCGTCGTTGCTGCTGGAGAAGCTTAGCAGGAAAAGGATAGGACAAGAGAGACCAAGGAACGGAAAGCCAACGCCCTACCCAGTTGACGCACCGCCAGCTGTGATGGTTGCGCTAATAAACGAAGCCACCGGGTCTGATGGTGACATATTCTCTCATGCCTTTAAGGTGCTCAGGCTTGGCCCGCTCATTGGAGTGAGGACATGGGGAGGCGTGATAGGAATAAACCCAAGGAGGAGGTTGATCGACGGTACCGTGGTTACGCAGCCTCAGTTTGCCTTTTTCTTCGATGACATAGGCCTTGGCCTTGAAAACAGGGGAGAGGAACCAGATATCGTTGTCGACATAACACCGGGCGATTACTCATTGGGAAAGGACACTCAACTGGACAGGGCCTTAGAGGAAGCACTCAAGATCTTGGGCAGTTAGCGGCGGCAAGCTTAAATATCGACTTATAGATATTTCCCGATACAAATGCATGCTTTCCACCACAGGCATGCCGTCGATGATAAAGTAAGGGAACACCTGATCCCATTAGCTCAGGTAATTGGGCTAATGAACATAAAAAGGGATGACGTGATAGTTGACGTAGGGGCAGGAAACGGGTATTACACGTTCAAGTTCGCCCCCCTCTGCGCTAAGGTATACGCGTTAGACGTGAGCTATACAGATGAAGAAATAGAAGAGCTCACGAAGAGGGCCTTTTCCCTTGGTCTTTCAAACGTGGAATTCATCAGAGCCGACGTGTGCGATGGACTGAAGCTAGCAAACTACACACACCTCTTCTTTTCCAACTCCTACCATGACCTGCACTGTCAGGAAGAAGTTCTGGATAATTTTAAGGAAAACGTTAGAGTAACGCTAGTGGAGTTCAAGCTCGATTCTCCATTAGGCCCTCCCCATTTCAAGAAAATAGGTAAGGAAATGCTGATTGAGCGGTTTACGAGGCATGGGTTTAAACTTCTGGGCTCCCTGGACTTCCAGTATCACTATGCCCTAACATTTCAAAAGGAGGGAGGGACGAGTAAAACCCTTAATAATGGGGTTATGATATCACCTTGAAGATGGAGGAAGACGACGAGCTCGAGAGATTGAAGAGGGAAACGCTGAAGAAGATCTTGTCCAGCCCTCAGCAGCCAAGCGCACAAACTCCTACGAGACCAGTCGAGCTAACCGACGACACCTTCGACTCCTTTATAGCTAGCCATGAGTACGTTGTCGTTGACTTCTGGGCTCCTTGGTGCGTACCTTGTAGGATCGTTTCACCCATACTAGAGCAACTGAGCAGGGTATACGGAGATAAAGTTGCCTTCGCCAAGGTCAACACCGACGAAAACCCAGCCACCGCGACTAGGTTTTACATCGAGGGAATCCCGACTATACTTTTCATAAAGAACGGAGAGGTAGTGGATCAAATAGTTGGGGCATACCCGAAGAGCTACATCGAAAATACCCTCAGGAAATATCTCTAGAAATTTTTACCAATATCTTTGCTCACATATACAGGAAGGCTTCCATTTGGGCGCTTATGAATAGGGTTATTGTGATCCCAAGTATGACGAGTAGCGCCACGAAAAGCTCTTTCCTGAAGCTCTTTGTGAACAGTGAGGCAAGTAGGTAAAGGCTCTCCAGAACCGCGGCGGAGTAGCACACGAACTCAAGCCAGAAAATAGGTAGGACCATGAGGCTCAGAAACCTTTCCATCCCAGTGAAGGCCACGTTCGACTGAGAAGAATAAACTATGGCTTGTGCGGACATCATGTATCCAGTGTTAAAAGACACGTATGTAGCCATAATGGGTCCTGCAAGCGGGATATCCATGAGCAAAGCTAGGTAGTAGTTGTTCTTGAATATTGAGAGAGCCACGGCTTCCTTGCCCTGCGAGTAAGGTATTGAAGCGTTCAGGCTCTTCACAAGGCCGGTGGCCTGGGATGTTGGCACCGGCTGGCCTGCTCCTACCATGGTGGCTATTATCAGGAACTCAAAAACTATGAAGAACCAGAGCAGCCTCTCTCTCCCGGTGAGCTCCTCCAAGGCCTCCCTTAGGTAACCGCGCCAGCCTTTGTGATGAGGAGCTTGGGGCTTGGACTCCTCCTGAGGGGTCGCAGGGACCGCCGGTTGATTGGATTGTGGAGACGGTATGGCCTGCTCCTCGGGTTGCGTGTCCTGCGCTGGCTTTACTGGGAAAAGCCTATTTCCTTTGGCGTCCCTCAACCTTGATCCACAATAAGGGCAGTACCACAGGTCATCAGACGGAAGCTCTTTTCCGCAGAAAGGACACTTGCTCATAAGTTCTTCACGGGGTCGCTTTTAACCTTTCCACCGTCAAATCATCAACAAGATCAATAACGGAACAAAGAGGGCAGCGGTAAAGATTGCCCAGTAAAGCTTACTCCATGCGAAAACCTTCGAGCCATCCAGAGGAGGGATGGGTATTAGGTTGAAGGCGCCCAGCCAAACGTTAACGAGAAAAAGCGTGGAAGTAAACGCGTAGGCGATACCAAAAAGCATGAAAGGAAAGGAGATAGCTGCCAAGGCCGCGTTCGCCGCAGGCCCTGCGAGAGATATGATCCCGTTCTCACGCCTAGTTTTGGAGTAATCCCATCCGTAGGATTGGGCTATGTAGACTGCCCCTGGGGCCGCAAAGAGTATAGGGCTGCGCATAGCTGACAAGAGAAGCGTCAGGATCAATCCCCACCACCAAAGCCTGAACTCCGCCCACCTCCCGAAATGTCTTCCAGCGAACTTGTGGGACAACTCATGAAACAGGAAGGCGAGGCCCCAAGTAGATAACGATAACGCCACCGCCGCAACCGAAAAGCTGTCAGCGAAGGCGAGTCCAAGCACAAGCCATGCAATAAGTATGTTGATGATCTCCTGAACCGAAAAGGGACCAACGTTTCCCCAATCTCTTCCCCAGGCAGGCCCGCCTCTCCAGCTCATACCGTTTACGATACGTGGTATTTAACGCTATTCCACGTATAAGGAGAGGCCGTCGTACGCTACAAGGGCTCTTGCGCCCGCTTGACTTGCCTCCGAGCGGGCGCTTTCCTCCTTACCTGCAAGCCTAGCAGGTAAGTGATTAAGGAGGAGCATTTTGACTCTGGCCTTAGAGGCCACCTGGCCAGCTTCAAGGGCAGTGCTGTGCCCGGTGCTGCGAGCGAGCTCCTCTTCGCCCCTCAAAAAAGTGCTCTCATGAACAAGTAGATCGGAACCTTCAGCAAGCTTGGAGACCGCATCGGAAGGACCAGTATCTCCTGAAAACGTAACCGTTCTACTTCCCTCGCTTATCCTGTAAGCCAGATCCTGAACCGGGTGGTCTCCCCTTCCAACCATCACCAGATGAGACCCGATTGAAAACGAGTCCATTGGGTTCAACTCTCTTGTTTCAATGGGAAAACTCACGAAGTTCTTGGGCATGAAAGCATCAGCCAAAGGACCTGTCATCAAAAAGCCCAGGGCTTGTCCAACTCCCTTAGGACCGAATACTCTTAGGGTTTCCTTTCTTCCATCAGCAGCCATTGCCCAAAGCAGCGCTGGAAGGTCAAAGAGGTGATCTCCGTGCATGTGGGTGATCAAAACTGCTTCTATGTCTCTTGTACTTACCCCAAACCTTCTCATGTTTGTTACAGATCCAGGTCCCACGTCGACGAGCACCGCGCGGTCAACAAGAAAAGAGGTGCAGGCCCTGAAGATAGAGGGAGCAGTACCTCCTGATCCAAGGACTAATACTTCCATGAACAAACCCTTATGTTCGGATTTAAGGTTAAGCCGATTTCGGTAAGCACACCGCAATGATTTACAATGCATTTGTTTCGGCGATGCGTATTTATACCGGGAAAGGCTACATCTTTGAAATGGAAGAGAAATCGACGGAAGCGTTAAAATACATAAAACAAAACCCTGGATGCAAGGTTAGCGATGTGCAGAGATACTTAAACGTTTCCCGCCCTGTAATTGCAACAATAATAAAGTCGCTTGAGGAGCTGGGTTTTGTGGAAAAGAGGCAGGGCAAGGGCAGGGCGACCGCCCTCTTCGTCACCCAGAAAGGCGAGGAGATATTGGCTCCCAAGATCGCTACCGCTGAGGGTCCTGCATCTATCTCTGCGCCTAGCCCACTTGAATCACAGGCGGCGCAAATCTCTGCAGACCCTCCGTCCGCGCCCCAGGCTCAGGCAACATCTCCCTCTCAGCCTACGACCGCAACACCAATTGGAGGTGGAGCAAATCAGGTCTCATCGCCTCAGCAAACCACCCAACAGGACAGCGGAACGCAGAAGAAAAAGGGATTCTTAGCAAGGTTGAGGGCGCTTTTCTGAAGACGCGAAAGGGTTATAGGGCGCTCTGAGCTCACAGTATGCAGGACCTGATTAGGGGTTTTGGGGATCACTCGGCCATAAAGGTGGAACTCGAGGAAGGGTACAGCATCACAGTGATTGATTACGGGGCTAACTTGAACTCCTTCGTGTACGATGGGTTCGAGCACATAAGAGGACATAGGACCCCCGAAGAGCTTGAATACCATTCAACCGCAGCTGGGTGCACGGTCATGATACCGTTTGCCAACAGGGTGAAGGGCGGGCTCTACACGTTCAAGGGAAGGAAATTACAGCTCCCGATAAACGAGCTAGCGCGCGGAAACGCGCTTCACGGTTTTCTTACCTCAACTGAGTGGAGAGTGAGCTCGATTTACAAGGGATCAGACTACCTTGTTGGAAGGAAGGGTTCGAGCCGCGCTCCAAGAAATGGTGCTGGCGTAATCCTAAATTACGATTTCAGAGGGTTCATCGGTTATCCCTTCAAGTTCAAGGCAGAGGCTGAGTACTCAATTTCAAGGCAGGGCCTTTGGGTAAGGCTAACGGTGAAGAACACCGGTAAATCTGAGATGCCACTAACCCTTGGTACACATCCTTACTTTGTCGTCGACGGGAAATTGGATGAGTGGAAGCTTGACGGTAGGTCCAAGGGAAGGCTAAAGGTAATAGACCTTATCCCGACTGGAGAGCTTGAGGACGTCACCTTCGCCGGTAAAGTAAACGGAAGGGTTTTCGACGACTGCTACGTTGCCGACGGAGAGGTTAAGCTTCAAGGAATTAGGAAAGGATTGATCATAAGACCCAACGAAAATCCCTACATTCAGATCTATACTCCTCCAGCGCGGGATTCGCTAGCAATAGAACCTATGACGGGAGTAGCAGACTCCTTCAACAACGGCATCGGACTCAAGGTGCTGAAGCCAGGGGAAAAGTTAGATGCAACCTATGAGGTGGTTCCATTCTCCCTCTGAAGTCTCCAAAGCCTATCGAA
>ERZ1669250.910-NODE-910-length-10991-cov-2.911028_pt1 | contig 10991 bp, 14 predicted proteins | sample MGYA00579295_ERZ1669250 | MGnify/ENA primary metagenome ERZ1669250 (study PRJEB41166, sample SAMN08046056) | hot springs metagenome | biome: hot spring; feature: acid hot spring; material: thermophilic sediment; isolation source: thermophilic sediment from acid...
GGAATACTCCAGTCTTAACCACCTTATCAAGCTCCTCAAGCATCTGCCGTTGAATGTGAAGCGACACTAGCGCCATCTTCTCCTCAGACTTAGTCCTAGGCATAATTTCATTTTAAGTGAACCCTTTATAAATATCCCCCTTATATGACACGAGTAATCTAAGTGGGTTGATTGGTTAATGGGTTTTAATCACCTTAAGGGTAATAATCCACAGGTTGAATACACTCCTAGTGAAGTAATCCCCAACACGCCAATCCCCATAATACACGCTCTAACGAACATGCATCATACGGGCACATACCCCACTGAAAATACCCCAATTACTGAAGCACCACCCAAAGCAGCCTACCCCATATTCTAAATGTAAACATGCGAAAACACATTAATGCATAGAGATAAATTTATAAGTATGTTTTATGTATTATTTATGTATGCTTACTGGTTCTAGAATGGGGGATGGATCTTTGGGTAGTGTTCTTGGTGAGGTTGGTAATGTTTTTGGGCAGGTGTATAGGAGTATCTTATCCTCACCTAATGGTGTGTTCGTATTCTTTATTGCATTGCCTAATAGGCCTGGTGCCTTGGCTAGGTTAGCTTCGGCGTTGGCTGAATTAGGCCTTAACCTAACTTTAACCTACCTATACGCTATTAATGAGGAATTAGCAATGGCACTACTAATCTATGAGGCTAAGAATGGATTATTCGAAAAAGCCATAGAGGAATTAAGGAGGGGAGGAGCAGTGGTGAGGGAGGCATACTACCTCAAAATCATTGAGAAGCTACGGTGAATCCGCTAATCGATTCCCTTGGCTTTAAACCTTGCTTTTGCCTATACCTAGACGGGTACCTACTAGTCTTAATTAATTCATTAAGACTCCTTAGTAGGCTGGAATTAATATGCGTATTAATTACAATAGTATTATCATTAATACTCCTAGGTATTAGGATTAAGAGTACTACTGTAATTAAGTATTGTTTTAGTTATGTTGAAAGTTTTAGTGATATATATGTATCGGAAGGCTTATTAGGCTTAATCCACTGGTTGGTGGGTATGGTTAGGGTTATTGTGTTGAGGAGGATTACCCTCAAGTGCCCTGATGGTAGGCTTATTGAGGTTAGGGCTGGGGATGGTTTTTGGTTAGTGGCTGAGGATACTTTGATTCAGGGTAGTCTTGAGGATGTTTTAGCCAGTGAATGCTAATTAATGCTTATTGCCTAATCACCATGATGGCTAGGGTTACTAGGAATTATACCGTGAGGGTGAGTGTTGAGCCTGGTTCAGTGGTTATTGTTAGGATGAGGTATAGGCATTTTATCATAATGTTTACCGCTAAGGTTACGGTGCAGGGTGGTTACCCTTACGTTAAGATTCCTAAGACGGTTAGGGAGGCTTACTGCATTAAGCCTCATGATGATGTGGAGATTTTATCAATCTCCGTGAGTAACTCCGCTATGCGTTTACCCTTCTCAGTGAGCCTAACCCTTTGAGGCTTATCCTCAATTACACCTAACCCATGCTTCTCAATGACTGGCATTAACCTGTACCATGCCGTCCTCCCAATCCTAGCCTTAGCCATTACTTCTAGGACGTAGCCACTGCCTCCTAGTTCATGGACTGCAATGAGTAGTTTAATGCCTGTCTCCCCTAAATCCTCCCAGAATTGAGTATTCATAATCTACTGTGGAGTCCAGAGTACATAAACTTTACTGTTGAGTAAAGCTTATAAAGTGTCTGAAATAGAGTCTAGTGTATGCTTAATAAAAGCATTAAGGATGCCGAGGGCTTCACGTACAATATCTATGGTTACAAGTTCCTACTCATTAAAATGCCGCTGCTTCGCCAACGCCTCGGGAGTAACCTAAGGGTTAGTGCAGTGGTGAGGATGCTTAGGGAGAATGGTTACGTTATACTGGCTAAGGGTGGTGATGGTGGAGCATCATCATGGATTATTGCGGTTAATCCAAGGAATAGTGAACACTTAAGGTTCCTTAAGGTTTGGTGCGAGTCAATGAGGATTATTGAGGATGTCGTCAGTAACCTAGACTCCTACGTTGAGGAGTACGCAGGCATCCCGGAGGCTAGGGACCTCCTATACATTATAACTGACGTTGTCCTCAGCATGCATGAGGATGGTTTAGATAATGACGCCATTAAGTCCGCATTATCGTTCTCCATCATTGACGGGGAGGTTGTGGCATCAATAGTTAACCCTAAGGTTAGGCTGCTTAAGTCACCGTGCGAGGTGGTTAATAATGATGGCTGAGAAGGCTATTATCGCTAAACTCCTAATGAGCGTTAGCCAGGATGAGGCAGTTAGGCTACTTGAGGCTCTTAACGCCGTGGAGGGCAGTAGGCTTAAGGCAACTAGGCTACTTGGCTTAACTAGGCTTGATAATCCACCATCCTGGGCCTTAAGGTTCAACACCCCTCAGGGCACCGTGGTGGCTTACGCTAAGCTTCATAACCTGAACCTTAATGAGGTTAATGAGGTTAACTACACTGCGGTAGCCGGCTCCAGGCTGCTTAGGGACGTGGACGTCTACATTATTAAGCACTGCCCCCTTGAACTCGTATCTAAGCCGGAGTATAGGGCTTGGTTTAAGGCTGTTGGGGATTCCTTCAACCTATGCATTGAGTATGGTAATGAGTTTAAGTACGCTAGGGTTAGGGCTGACTCAAGCCTGATTCGCAGGGTCTTCAATATTGGTGAGGGTATGGCTGTTGAGATCGCCAACGCCCTACGTCAACGCTCCAGTGGGGTTAAGGTTCACCCCGTGGTTATTGGGCCTGTTAGGTTTTTGGTTAAGCGTAAGAGTGTCGGTTGGTTGATTACCGTTGAGGATGATGAATCCTTCATGATTCCGCTAACTAGGGCTAGGGATGTTTTAAGGCCTAGGTTCATTGAGAGGGTTTTCAAGTACCTTCAGGACCGCGGCGTCAACACTCCCCGTGAGGCAGTCTACGATGCCTTCACTCAATTCTACAGTAACGTCAGGATAATCACTAAGTTAACAATACCCAGTGGGGCAGTGCCAGTGTTCGTTAGGATCCCCATTGACTACATTAGGGAATTAAACACCCCAGTCACCCTAACCTACACTGTTAGGTCTAGTCCACTGGGTGAGTCGTATATTCCAGTCATCCTAATGAACATTAATGGTGAGGTTAGGGAGGTTGAGGTCCAGGAGTTACTGAGGGGTATTCACCATGGTGGCTACATCATTAAGTTAAGCAGCCTACTGTACACTCCACCAAGTCAACTGGAGGAGGGGGATTTCGAGGAATTCCTCTCCAACGCCACGGAATCCCTCATAGAGGAGTTGAACGCGACAATACCACGCCTAAGCGATGTTGAGGATTGGTTAAGGGTAATTAAGGACAGTGGGGTTGAGGCCTTTGAATTCCTCAGGCAATTCCTGAATCAAGCAAGCTCCTTCGTTAGGCAATTCACGTGGAGGGGTTTAACAACCAATGAATCAGTGGTACTATCCCTAATACCCTTCCTACCCATCCTAGGCGGTGTCCCAGACTTCATACTTAAGGTAGTCTTCACTGCACCCTACGGTAGCGGTAAATCATACCACATGGGTGCGGTGAGCGCCTTCATGCCCTACACGATCTTCCTAGAGGAGTCCTCACCGGCAACCCTCTCGAGGCTCCTCGACGGGGCCTACGCCGTAGTCCTGGATGACCCTAGGATTAGCCCTGAGTTAGCTAAGGTGCTTATTCAAGCCTTTAGGAGGAGGGCAGTTAGGGCTATTACAGACATGACTAGGGGTGGGAGGGTTATTACACTCAACATTGGTGGCTTAGTGATTCTGCCTAACTTGAATAATCAATTGGCTGATGTTAATGAGTCTGATGCGTTATTCAGCCGTGCAATGGTCATTAACCTAGTTAAGGATAGGAGGATGGCCTCAATCCTAGACGCCTATGAGGAGGTTAGGGGTAGGGTAATGCACCTGAGGGTTGGTAAACTGGAGAGGGATGTTAAGGTTAGTGAACTCTACCCCCTCATTACTGCATTATACCTCCTTAACGCGGTTAGGCTTAGGGAAGCGTACCTTAAGCTTAATGATGAGGTCTCAGCAATGGCTAAGGAGGGTAAGCTACCTGTTGAACCCAGGTTGGTTCAGGCATACGCACCTTTAATTCTCCTAGCCCGCGTAACAGGCCTTGAGGACGCCGTCTGGGGTTACTTGAGGGCTAGGGAGGTTTCCTCAACCCAGAATGAGGCGTTAACCCTACTATCAAATGTTGCGGAGGAGTTACTGAAGCACCCCATCCCCAGTATTGATGACTACACTTACACTGCAGGTGATGGTGGTGATAGGGTTATTTTAATCAGGCCCAGTGGCTTAATCGCCACGGCCACTTACGTTAGGTTGGGTGAATTAGGGCTTGTTGTGGATAGGCTGCAGGTTCAGGAGGGGGAGAACGCCACCTTAAGGGATATGGAGAGGTGGGAGGGAGTTACCTAGGGAATTCACCAATGAGCAGAGGCTTAGTGCATTATTGAGGAGTATCCCATTCCTAAACCAACTACTGGTTAACGCAAGGAGGAAGGGAAGTGGGGAGTACGTGAGGCACCTCATAATCACCAGTGAATTCCCAACCCTAATTCAACTAATAATGGCTGGTGAAGCTAAGGAGGCTGGTGAATTAGCCTCAAGCATCCTAACCAAGGCCTGTAGGCAATTAACGAAACTCATCGAGGAGAACACCGTTAAACCCCCCTGCAGTGGGGGGCCTGGGGATGAGGGTTCAGCAGGGCCTCCAGCAAGACCCACCGCTGATGCTTCCGCGGAGCCTCATGCTGGGGGTCAAGCGGGCCCTCATGCGGGGCAGCATGCTGAACCCCGTGAACAGGCAGGTGGGGGAGGGGGTTGGGTGGGTTCTTCACCTAATGAGCCTGAGGGTGGTGGGTTACTTGGGAGGAGTGTTGTTAGGAGGAGTGAATTCCTTAGGAGGCTTAGGGGTGGTGGGGGTGAGTCAACTGGTTAGGGAGTTCCTGGGTTCACTGCATTGGGGTTATAGGATGTATAATTACTGGAGTGGTGGGTGGTATACTGGTAGGTTACCGTTGTTGATGGAGGATGCCCTAAGGCTCATTGAGGATGGGGAGGTTATTGGGGTTTGGCAATGCTACGGGTTAAGCATTGATGATTACTGCCAGTATAGGGATGTCCTGGTTCTTGAGGCTGACGTGGGTGGGTGCAGTACGCTTGACTGCGTATTGGATTGGTTATTCAGGAACATAAGCCTCATTAAGCCGATCCTCCCCTACGCCTCATTCCTATGGTATAATGGGCATAAGTCACTCTACTTCCTAATCTACCTTAAACCCCATGCGCCTGCTGACTACGGGCTTAGGCCTGATTGGGTTAATTACCTTAAGTACCTTGGCTTGGATTTAAGTGAGGCCCAGGTTAAGCATGCTGTTAGGGTTATTGGTACTAGGCATCCTGGGACTAATAACCCAGGTAGGTTAATTGACTCAAGTACCCTGAACCTAACGCACCACATTACCGTTAACCCAATTAACTATAGGGTATTCCTAACCCCTCAGGTTAAGCCTAAGCCAATTAGCGTTGAGGGTGGGTTTAATTGGGTTGAGTCGTTGAGGAGCCTATTTCAAGGCAAGCCCATTAGGGACTGCAGGAAGAGGATACTGCACTACATCACCAGTAACTGCGCTGGTGATGGGTTAAGCCTCGAGGATTGCCTTAGGATTATCAGGGGGCTTGGCATTGACCTTAATGAACCCTACCTGAACCTTGCCGGGAGGCTGTATAATCATTACCTGGGGCTTGGCGTTAGGTTAAGCTTCAGGGCGTTAACAACCCCTGGGGCTAGGTGGTACTCCATTAATCCAAGTGAATGCTCATGATGTTTCACATCGGTGGCACGTTCTTCCACAGGAATGGTGCAGTTAGGAGGTTCTTCCCGTACTTTTACCTAATAGGCTCCAGTAGGCCTAAGCTGGTGGACGGCGTCTTCGAGGTTAGGGGGACTGATTACAATGCCTATACTTGGGATGGGTTGGGGTTTAGGCCTAGTGATTACGGGGTTTGGCAAGTCTTCGTTAAGTCCCCTGGCCTAGTGCCTAAGGTTAGGGGGACTTACGTTGGCTTGGGTTACGGGGTTAGTCAATCCTACATTAAGTTCAGCCTAAGGTACTCCATTGATAATTCCCTCAGGGGTAAGCCCAGCATTAAGGGTTTACTAAGCAGCATCACTGACGTTGTTAAGGATGCCTTAAGCGGGAGGTTAAGCATCCTAGCCATTGACGTTGAGGTTAAGGGTGGTAAACCAATCTACGGGTACACCCTTGGTGATGACGTTGTCGTAACCGATAACGTTAAGGACGTTGAAGCGTTGAACTGTGACGCTGCAGTAACCTACAATGGATGGGGCTTCGACTACAGGTATCTTCCAACCCATGAGGGCAGTAAGTACACCCTCAACACTGTTAATGGTGTTAAGCCACTGATGGATTTGCTTGTTTTCGTTGAATCAGGGTTTAAGGCTAGTTTAGGTATTCAGGAGGAGGCTAGTAAACTGTATGATGTTGCTATTCAACTTGGGGTTCATGAGGATTTAGGCATTAGTGAGTCAGGGTTACTGAAGTATAAGGCAATGCAGGCTAGGGTGAATCAATTAACGGTAAGTGAACTTAAGGACTACTTAACCCTCGACGTTATAGTAACCCACGCCTTAGCCTCAAAATGGATGCCGACGCTGCAGGCTTTAGGGGCATTAACCGGGAGTAACCCAATGGTCATTAATCAAGTAGCCGAGTCAGCTAGCCCGGGGCATTTGGCTGAGGCCCTTATTCACAAGTGGCTTGAATTCAACGGCATTATACTGCAGGATAGGGTGAGGCAGTTTAACTACGAGGCTGGTGATAAGACTAAGGCTAGGTCTGCTGGGTTATTCAGGAATGTGGCTGAGTATGACTTCAGCGCCATGTACCCAAGCCTCTACACGCAGGATAATGTTGACCCCACTATGATTAAGGAATGCGGTAATGGCTTCCCAGTAAGCTTGATTAAAGAAGATGGTGGTAGGTTAGTTAGGAGGGTATGCTTTGAGCCCGGTGGCTTAGTGCATGGTGTATTAGCTAGCCTGTATAGGGCTAGGAGGGCTACTAAGGCATTGAAGGCTACTTACGGTGATGCCCCAGACCATGCCGTTAAGATCCTGGTTAACTCGGCTTATGGGGTTTTCGGTAAAGCTGGCTTAGGTATGGTTAATGAGTGGATTGCTGGTTATATTGCCCAGAAGACTCAAGTAATCTTCGATGACCTGTGGCGTAGGTATGAGCCTGTTTACGGTGATACTGACAGCATGTATGTTTTGCTTAACGGTAGGGATCCCAGTAGCCTACTTGAGGGTATTAATAATGAGCTTCATGCTGAGTACGGCTCATTAATGGAGATGAAGCTTGAGGGTGTTTGGGATATTTTATACATTCCCAGTAGCTTAACTGGTGGTGTTGCTGAGAAGACCTACATTAAGCTTAAGGGTAGTAAACTAGTGATTAAGGGTGGTGCCTTGAAGCCCCGTGACCTACCTAAGGGCCTTAGGTATGGGGCTTACAGGGATTGGGTTAAGGCAATACTACTGGGTGGGGTTAGGCTTAGTGACTTGTCTAGGGGTTTCGTGACTGGGGCTGGGCTTGGGGACTTGTTCATTGAGTACTCCATTACTTTCAGGGATTTACTCTACACTCATGAGGGTAAGCCAATTAGGGTTATTGATAAGTCCAGGTTCCCGGCGTTAGCCTACTTAACCCTCATTCATAATGGTGTTACCGTTAGCCTGAGGGATGGTAGTATTAATGGTGAGCCCATTAGGCTTAGCGACTTCATCGACGTCCTATACCTACCTATTGACACTAGGGGTGATTCTAAGGCCTTCATCCTCCTCATTAATGATGAACCAACCATGGTTAAGGTTAACTTAACGCTGGATTCCAGGAGCGGTAGGATTAGGGGTAGGCTTATGGGTAGGAGTACTGTGGATAGGGGCCTAATTGAGGATGTTACCCTGAGGGTTATTAGGGAAAGCGGGTTATTCAGCCACCTCACTAGCCTCGGTTCCTTAGGCTTGAATTCTAATTAGGGATGAGGACACTTAACGCCAATGCCCACTCTAGAGTGGGGTAGGTTCAGGGAAGGTATAGTGGGTTTCGAGGAGGCCTCAACAATGTGGGGTATGAGGCTGGGTGTATTAACGGGAAATGGCTTACTCCTAGTGAATAAGAACGTGGAGAGGAGGGTTAGTAAAATGGGTGGCTTCGGGAAGATTCCCAGTGACTGGATTGTAGCCTACGATAATGAGTGGGTTTACCGCATAGCATCACCAACCTACGTTGATGTCCCACCAAGCGTGGTTGAGGGAATCCTAATGGAGTACGGTAAACCAATGGTGCTGGGTAATTGGGGAACATGGGTCCGTAGGAGTGAGGGCGCAACATACGCCAACTTCACAGTATCCTTCAATAGGAGTAATAGTGCAAGGGTCGGCGACTTCGTTAATGGTTTAAGAATAACCTTCGGTAATGATGGCTACACTGCATTCAAGGTAACACGCTTCCTAGGCATACTGGCCTGTGAGAATGGGTTAGTCACTGGGGTGAATGACGTCGAGAGGCTCCTGCACGCTAAACACTTCAACACGGTTATTGAGCGTATTAGGAGGACCCTTAGGTTATTCACCGCGGAACCATTCAGTGAGGAGAAGTTAACCACCCTGGAGAGGACTCCGGTTGATAGGAGGCTCCTTGAGAAGGCCTTCAGTAAGATTGATGACTTCGGTAGACTATGGAACCTCTATAGTCAAAGGCATGGTGAATCACAGTTAGCCCTAGCCCAGGCGTTAAGCTGGTTCACGACCCATGGCGGTAAGACTAAGGCTAAGGCTGCTGAGAGACTCCTACTTCAGGTTGGGGCTTAGCCCCCTTTTCTAATTAACCCTAATTCAACCACGCACCTATGCCCCATGCGTCCCAGGCTCAATCCGTCTACGTGGCTAAATACTGGGAATGCAGGGAGGAGGTGAGGGGGAGGTGTGTGAGGTGGAGGACTTATGAAGTAGTTAGGTTCCCTGGTTTAACAATAGAAGTGTTTGAGGGTGAGAAGTTTAGGCAATGCCTGGAGAGTAGGACACCGGGCATGCGCCTTTGCGTGGAGGGGCAGGTCATATTGAATAACCGTATTGTTGACGGTAACTTCGCCACTGCAGTGAAGGTGCATGCTGAAGGCCTCTCGGAGGGTTGGCATGACGCCTCAGAGGGGTTGATTCAGCAATTACTGGGTAGTGCTAGGTGGGTGCTTTCTCAACTTGAGAAGCCTGCAAAAACTAGGGCTTGAGGGCTTGGGTTAATCCCAATCCCTCAGCCCCTTTTCCCCAATAATAATGTCCCAGACGCCGTTATTAAACCTAGACCACACAACCCTACCACTCCTCATTAGCCTCCTGTAAGTCCTGGAGTCAATGCTAACCCAGGCGCCGTGAACGTATAGGTAAGCCTCATCCTCCACAATAATCCTGCCCCCAGCCTCCCTAACACCCTTAACCACAAGCCTAAGCTTAACCATAATTACGGCACCGGCTTGTTTTTATAATCCTAGCGCTGGCTGAACGTTGATTCACCGTGCGAATTCTAATTACTCCTCATCCTCAATTGGGTTAGTGATTAGGCCTAGGCTCGTTATCATTACCTTCCTATCGGGGGGAAAGGGTGGCGCTGGGACCAGTACCTTAACAGTCAACACTGCGGTTGCCTTATCGGAATCCTTCAATAACCCAGTCCTAGTAGTGGACATGGGTTATGGGGCTAACGCCACAGCCACTAAGCTCTTCGGTAAGAATCCTGGAACCACCGGGGTTTATGATTTCATATTCAGTAAGGCTAAGCCAAACGTCTTGAAGGCTGATGAGTATAAGGTCTACATTATACCGAACGGTGCAGAGGACCCTAATCAAATAGCCTACAGGTTGGCTCAGCAATTCGCCTCAAGGCCTGAGCAATTCACCAGGGAGCTCACTGTTACTTTAAGGGGTTTCCTACAGAGGACTGCGGTTAACCTTGGCGTTAACCACATTATCATTGACTTACCCAGCACTGCCGTTGGAGCCCACTTCTTCGCCACTGTTGCCTCCAGCGACATCATTAATATTGTGGCTACTGCAGGCGTGACCCATGCTGATGAGGCTAAGGAGGCCTACAGCCTCATTGAGTTCAACACTGGGAGTATTGTTAACGTTATTGTTAATAACGTGTTACCTATAGCTGACTCAACGGCTCAATTCAGGGGTTTAACAAGGAATGGTGGGAGCGTTATCCCATTATCCTACAGCTTCTACGTGAAGTACATTACCGACTTCCTGAGGGATATTGCGTTAGCCTACGATATTAAGGATAGGTGGCGTAGGGACTTTGACGACTACATTAATGTCCTTAAGAAGCAGATTGGAATAGTAATGAAGAGGAAGGGGACTTAACGTGAGTTGGGTTAGCCAATTCATACCTGAGGCGCTACTAATCATAATGCTGGTCAGCACCGGCATCTTAATCACCTGGATGGGGGTTAAGGCAGCCTCCACCCTCAGCAGTATTGCCTATGAAACAGGCTTAACCTGGACTCAACCATTACCCTACCAGGGGACTGGGGAATGGATTATTCAAGTTAACTTAATTCACCCCACCGCGTGGAGTTTAGGTGTTGGGGAGTACTCCTCATTCACCGCCTTAAGGCGGTTGAGCTTCATGACTACTGCCGGCGTCATGCCTGGCTACGCCTTGGATTGCGGTAATTACACCGTGGATGGTGTTTTCGTGGATTACTGCACCTTTATTGTTAAGGCTTACCCATTAATGCCGCTTACTCAAGGCTAATTAAGGCTTCAGTGAATTAGCCTCATGCTTGAGAAACTGGTGGTGATCCTACTCCTGGGGTTAACCGCAATCATCGGTGCCTAC
>ERZ1669250.912-NODE-912-length-10960-cov-4.657588_pt1 | contig 10960 bp, 9 predicted proteins | sample MGYA00579295_ERZ1669250 | MGnify/ENA primary metagenome ERZ1669250 (study PRJEB41166, sample SAMN08046056) | hot springs metagenome | biome: hot spring; feature: acid hot spring; material: thermophilic sediment; isolation source: thermophilic sediment from acid hot...
CTCCTTTTACCATGATATATCGGCCAAATGAAGGGAACAAAAAGCACAAACACTAAAAATCTGAAAACAAAGATCATGATCAAACTAAACAAAAGCAAGACTATCGAAACCAAAAGCAGAATGTTTTTCATGCTATCTTTATCCCTGGCTTCCCAGGTATAGCCTTCTTATCGTCTGAAATTTCAACTTTGATATCCGAATTAAACAGACGCATCAGATAGTCCCTTGACTCTGAGAAAACGCGATGTTCTAGGTCGTGATCCAATCTCCTATCTGGAAGCCTTTTAGGATTCTTCAGAAAACCTAAAAGGAAATCATACCTACCAAACTTCTTCTGAAGCTCTGAAAGATCTCTGCTTTTTTCAACCTCTGAGACTAGCGAATTGTAGGCCTCAAATCTGCCCTTGTCAGCGATCCTTATGATTATCTGGTTTGGTTTAACCTTCAAAAGGTTCAGAAGGTTCTTTATGTCTTCAATCGTGTTCTTAAGGACATCCATCTCATTCTCTATCGCCTCATTTTTCAGCGATGGATCCGAAACTGGCCAACTCTCGTATTCTTCCAGGAGCTGCTTTCCTCCAAGTCTTTTATCCAATTCTTCTGTAATGAAAGGAAAGACGGGATGCACAAGCCTGATGATCGTTTCTATAGTCCTTTTTATCGTTTCATTGGAGTTGCCACCGATCTCCAGATAGAATTTCAACAGATCCGTGCTTTCAAAGAAAGCGCCAAATATTGCGCTCCTATACCTCATATTCTCGAAGTTCTCCGTCACCTCATCAACTATAGAATTGATCTTGGAAAGAAGATACTCGTCAAAAACTTTTCTCTCTCCTTTTATACCGTTCAGCAACTCTATCACAGACATCAGAAAGTTTATTCTTTCATCGAACGAGTTTATATTACTGGTATCCCAATCAGCGTCGTCTATTCCGTTTGCAGAGTAAGCCACAAGCCTCAATTCATCTGCACCGTACTTTTCCAATTCGCTTCTTATGGTCAATCCGCCCTTGGATTTGGATAGTTTCTGTTTATTCACAGTTATCCATCCGTTGATGCCTAAACTCCTCGGCCATTTATTCTGTGGAAAGATTGCAACGTGAGTGAAGATATAGAAGGCCACATGGTTCGGTATCAGCTCCCTTCCGGTTATCCTTAAGTCAACTGGATACCAGTAATCAAATTCCTGCTTCATTTCCTTCAATATAGATTCGTCAATTCCGCTCGGAGCGGGCCCGTCTAAGAAGACGTAATCGAACAGTTCATCATTTATTTTCTCCTCATCTATTTTCTGAATCAAATGAGCGATGGTATAGAAAGACATATAAATCGTTGAATCGCTGAGCGGTTCTATAAGCCAATCCTGATCCCATGGAAGTGGAGTACCTAAACCGCCCTTTCTAACGGCCGCTTTCTCCTCCATGTTCACTATAGCATCGACAAGCTGGGGCTTCGCTTCCTCTGGGTATATTTTCATCGACATGACATGATTAAGCGTCCTGTCCTTCCATTCCTTATTTGAATAGTCTATGAACCATTGATTTTCAAGCACCTTCACGACTCCCCTTGCACCGCATCTACATATAACCTCTCCACTCGGCTCATAGAATCGATCGAGCAGACCCATTGATTCCAGCTTCTCCTCCATTTTCTTTCTCGCATCCTTAACGCTCATCCCAGAGAAATCTGCACAATTCTGATTCATTACACCAAAGTTTAATTCCTTATTATAAACAAACCTGGTAGCGGAATCCAAATCCTTTTCTCCAAACTTATCGAGCGCTTCCTTCATCAAATCTTCAGTCCCTTGAACGTCTATTATCTTTTTAGGCTTTATGTTTGGATGTTCCTTCTCTATCCTCTTGAGATAAACAAAATCGAAGGGAGCGTGCATCGGTACGCTCATCACTACTCCGGTGGCTATGTTTTTATCGACAAAATCTGCCGCTAGGATCGGTATCTCTTCACCTGTAATCGGATTTCTGACCTTCTTGTGGAGCAGAGAATTGGTATCAAAAGTCTTTGAACTTTTGACGTTCTTTAACTGAAACTTCAGCTTGCTCTCGAATTCAGCGGAGACTATCCATCTCTCGCCTGAATCTAATATGATCTCACGATATTCTATATTTGGATTTAACCAGATGTTAGTTACACCGAATATGGTTTCTGGGCGAAGTGTTGCGGCAGGAAGAAAATATCCATCCAAAGGAAACTTTATTATGTCAAATTGTATAGGGTATTCTCCCTCGCCAACCAACCTGTCGTGGTCTCCAAGCGGGGTATTTTCATTAGGACACCAAATAACCGGATGAGTCCCCTGTGTTATCAAGCCCTTTTCTCTAAGTTTTCTAAACTGCCACTGAACAAATTTTGAATAGCTTTTTGTGTAAGACAACATGAAAGACCTACTCCAATCTATCGACATCCCTGTATCTATGAAATCCCTCTTTATTGCATCTGTGAAATAAAGCGTAAGGTTCAGAGGATTTTCTCCAAACTTTTTGACTTGCTCTGGAGGGACACCTTGATTGACAAATCTGTCTATAAGTGCTTTTTCGCCGTTCCTTATCCTCAACGAGATGGTCGCAACTGGGCCGCCCGTGAAGTGAAAGCTCTGCGGAAAAAGAACGTTGTAGCCACGCATTCTCATGAATCTCGCATATATGTCCGCCCTCGTCCACGTATAAAGCTGTCCCAGATGAAGATAGCCGTCTGGATATGGAACTGGCACTGTGAGAAAGAATTTCTTTTTATCTTTATTGATCTTTGCTGTGAAGATACCGCTCTCTTGATACTCTTTTCCCCATTTCTCCTCTATTTTCTTTGGCTCGTAGATTACCATAATGATTCTAAGTTATCATTTTCAATGAATTTATACATTTACGATTAAACACTTAAATTGAAAAAAAGAGGAAGAGATATTATAACATTTGCCACATGGAAAAGAAAATAAAGACAAAGAAGGATGAAGACCTGATCAGTTGGTACAACGAAACCGTCACAGCCGCAGACTTGGCTGAGTTCTCTGAACTTAAAGGTTTCACGATATACAAGCCGTACGGATATGCTATCTGGGAGAAAATAAGGGATTATTTGGATGATAAGTTCAAAAACCTTGGGATAAAAAATGCGTATTTTCCGCTTTTGATACCTGAAAGTGTGCTTGAAAAGGAGAAAGAGCATGTTGAGGGTTTCACACCGGAAGTTGCGTGGGTTACGATGGGCGGAAAGAAGAAATTGGATGAAAAACTCGCTGTAAGACCGACGTCCGAAACAAGCGTTTCCTATGCATATTCCAAATGGGTTAAAAGTTACAGGGATTTGCCATTGATGATGAATCAGTGGAACACCGTCGTGAGGTGGGAAACGAAGGAGACACGTCTATTCCTCCGAGGTAGGGAAGTGATCTGGCAAGAAGGACACTGTGTATTCGAAAACGAGGAGGAAGCCAGAAAGAACGTTATGGACCTTCTAATGGTATATAAGGAAGTATTAGAAGAATTGCTCGCAACTCCTGTGATAATTGGAAGGAAAAGCGAGGAGGAGAAGTTTGCTGGGGCGGTGGAGACATACACTGTTGAAGCGCCACTGCCAAATAATTTCATGATCCAATCAGCAACATCCCACCTGCTTGGTCAAAATTTCTCTAAAGTTTTCGATATAAAATTCCTTAACAGAGAAAATAAATGGGAATATGCACACCAAACGTCCTGGGGGATATCGATGAGAAGCATAGGAGCGATGATACTGGTACATGGGGATGACAACGGCCTCATCCTTCCTCCTCTTGTTGCTCCGATACAAGTGATAATAATTCCAATACTTAATGGAACTGATGACAAAAAGATAATTGAGTATGCGAGAGATGTCGAGGAAAGATTAAAGAAAATTAACATAAGGGCTGAAATTGATGACAGAACCATCTATTCCCCCGGCTGGAAATTCAACGAATACGAACTCAAAGGTGTTCCCATAAGAATAGATCTTGGAAAGAAGGAAACAGAGGAACGCCTGATCTCCTATAAGATAAGAGTGAATGGAAAGAAAGAGAGCGTGAAATTTGATGAACTGAATAAATTCACGGACCTCTTGGAGAACATACAGGAAGAGATGTTCCAGCGCGCTTATGACAGGATTAAATCCCAGGTAAAAGAAGAGACCAACAAGAATGAATTTATAAAAGACCTTAAGGATGGAAAGGCGATCGTTAAAGCAGCTTGGTGCGGAAAGGAGGCTTGTGAAAAGAAAATAAAGGAACAGACGGGGGCCGTATCAAGGGTCATACCATTGGAGAAAGAGGAACTTTTAGATAAAAAGTGCATATTCTGTGGCAAGCCTGCGGAATTCAATGCCTACTTTGCCCAAACCTACTGATGGATGCCGTAGAATATTATAATAAGATAAAGCCAAGCTATGAACGGCTATATGGAGAGGAACAAAAGGAGAAGATAGATGAGATTCTCAGGCTGATAGAAGTTAAGCCAAACCAAAAGATAATTGATGTTGGTGCTGGTGCGGGGCTGCTTGAAAAAATACTAAAACAAAACATGATCACCGCACTTGAGCCTTCCGAGCTCGCGGATCTTATACCAAAAAGGGAAAACATAAAGATAATAAGGAAAAGACTGGAGGAATTCTCTACCAGGAAAAAGTTTGATCTTGTTTTCTGCATAACTGTTCTTCAAGACATAGAAAAGGAAAAAAGAGAAGACTTCATAAAAAGACTCTTCTCTCTGTGCAAAAAGGAGGGATTTATTTTGATTTCAGTTTTGAAGAGATCCGGCATAGATCTTGATGACTACTCGCCTGTCTCTAAGAAGGAAATAGGCAATGATGTTCTTTATATTTTTGAAAAACGTTGATCCACTGGTTCCCTTGAACTAAATACACAAAATAAAAGCTTTTTAAATACAGACATTTTAATTCTTCCTATGAGCGGCATAACAAAAGGAGAAAGAATAGATGCAAGATCTATTGTTGGCAGGACTGTTGTTGGAAAAAGCGGGAAAAAGATAGGAATAGTATCGGATTTGATGTACGAGGTGAGAACGGGGGAACTCGTTTATCTTCTCATCAAAAGTCCGACCAGTTACGCAAGCTCATTCCAATTTGAAAAGGATGAGAATGGTAACTATGAGATTCCGTACTCCGCTGTCATATCGATAGGCGATTTCGTGGTAGTCTCTGAAGAAGATATCATTTGAAAACGCATCAATTGTTTCTTCTCCTGAACTGAAAAACAGATCCTAATCTGATTCTTCAAGTGGAAACGCTTAAATATTATCGTTAAATCAATAGGTAGAATGGGAAGGATAAGAGGCAAGATGATTAGAAAAGAAACAGTTGAAATACTCAAAAAGTATAAGCATGAGTTTACAGACAATTTTGAGCACAATAAACAGGTGCTTTCTAATATTATAGATACCTCGAAAACAACAAGAAACAAGATAGCTGGTTTCATCACGAGATTAGCAAAAGAAAAGAAGATAGAATCGTTTATAATTGAGTCACACTGAAGAGCTGACGTATCTTGACTGAGCTATTCTCATGCCCCTGAAATAAGATATGAAACCAAGAATTATTACAACAAATATTACAATAAAGAAGCCTATCCCAAGGCTGTGAAGATTGTGAATATAGATCGGCGTTGTTATTCCATAAGACAAAACCTGTGGAAACAAAATCACGATGATTCCCGCTATCATGAAAGTTATCCCTCCATAAAGAAGCACAAAGGAGGACATGTATCTAGCCAAAAACTGCACTCCTCTCTTACCAAGTTTCTTGACCTTAGTTATCCACGTCCCAAACGCCGCACCAAAAGCAAACTGCATCGTCATAGTTCCAAGTCCAAAGAGAAGCCCCGGCATTTCTCCCCAATATATATTTGGCATGCTTGGAGCAAAAACAAAATAGATTATCAGCGCAAAAGCACCAAAACCAAAGCCTGCTATCAATCCATGTATGAAAGCCATCCTTGATGAGACGTCACGTTTATAGAAATCTGCCTCTTCGTGCCTTATATTTTTTACTTTACTTATTAATGCTCGATTTATTAGCCTGTCAACTTCAACATGTGGAAAATAGTGTCCATATTTTACGTAGTACCCAGCTATTCCCATCACAAAACCGACAATGAAGTAAACTATTCCAAAGAAGACTGCTGATGAGATTATGTCTTTAACCGTATATAAACCGTAGGCAAAGACAATGAACATCAACTCCGACATCAAGGCCCTTTGAACAGTGAAGCCAAGTGAGAATATTGCCCCATTCTCTGCGCCTTTCTTTGTACTATAACTACCAATGGCGTATGAAAAAGTGATCGGCCAGGTATGTTCATCAGGAGTTATACCGTGAACCAATCCAAGTAAATAGGACAAAAGCAAGGTCATTGCTACTCCTTCGTACACCGGTGAAAACAGGTTCAGATACATATCGGTTTCAAATCATTCTATGAATATTGACTCTGTCCAGTCTGCCCTTGCATCTCGGGCATTCCTTAGGTGCTGAGATCCTACTCACCCATTCATAGCCACAATATGGACATTTCATGTCTCTATTATTACTACTATGAATATAAAAAGTTTTCTTCCATTCAAAAGATTAATACCAAAAAAGCTTCCAAAGATTTGTCTGCCTCGGTGGCTCAGTGGTAGAGCGTTTCCTTGGTAAGGAAAAGGCCGCGAGTCCGATCCTCGCCCGAGGCTATTTAGGATTGACAAATCAAGAATCAGCTTGCCGATTGCTGTATCTTCTGTTTTATAGCGTCTATCACGTTCTGGACGTTCTGCTGCCCGCCCAATGTAGCCAACGCCGTGGCTGACAACCCAGCAAGTCCACCAGCGATCCCGCTCATTCCTTGGAAGAACTGCATCGGAAGGACGATCTTAGAGGAGCTTGACTCACCAAGCTGTCTCAGTGCTTCAAGATACAAGTACATCACAGATCTGTCATCCAGCGCTTCTCCTCCTTTTCCTATCGCCTCGATAGTTATCTTCCTCGCATCAGCTTTGAATCTCTGAGCCTGAAGAAGATTTGCAGCTATCTCCGGCTGCATCATCGCTTGCACAACTTCAACCGGTGGGGATATGCTTCTTATCTGGACCGTATTCACACCTATTCCCCATTGCATCACAGTCTGTCTTATCGAATCAGCTAAAAGATCATTCAAAGCATCGAGCTTCCCAAATAATTGTCTCATCGTCATAGATGCTATGGTGTTTCTGACGGCTGAAAGTACAAGGGTACTCAATCCCTGAGCATAGTTATCTATCTGAAGTGTCGCTTTCTCCGGGTCCTTTATCTGATAATATATTGTGCCCTGCAGGGACACTTTAATATCGTCCTGGGTGAAGATGTCGTCGGACGAGATATCAAGCATTTTCACACGGACATCGATCCTTTTGTATTCCTCCTCAAAGAAAGGCCAGACGATCGCCCAGCCGGGGCCTGCGATGCGGTTGAACTTGCCCATTCTGAATATCACACCCCTCTCAAACTGAGAATATTTCTTGATGCTTGTCGCGAAGAACAAGACTAAGATCACTATGAAAAGCAATGCTAAAAATAAATAGAAAGCCGCCGGGAAATAAAATCCGAGGAAGAAAAGAATAATTATTGCAACTGCCGCGATCATCAGAAACAGGAGTTCGTCTGGTGTCATAATATAGTAATGAATTAATGTTATTTAAATTGTTTTGATAGAGTATTGTTCTCAAAGATGTTGTTTTTCAGGCAGAAGTGCGAGATCTATTGTGAGCCTCTGAATATTTCTTGCATATTTCATAAATCCGACGTCCCTGACCTTTTCCATGTGACCTATAAGCTCATTAAATGAGGGAAAAACCACCCCGTTCTTTACATTGTTGTCCCCGAATTTCTCCCTCGGTAGGAATAGATCAAAAAGAAGCCAGCAATCATCATAATATACAACACCATTTGCATCGACCATCTTAATTGTAGGATGAAGATGAGCTGAACAGATCGTTGAGGCTGCCTTTATATCTGTCTTATCGGGTAGTCTATGCCCATGAAGAAAAAGAATGTCCCCATACAAGAATTCTCTCACTACCTTTATGTTTGGTATATCGTGCAGCAAACGCTCTATATTCGCATCGTGATTTCCTTTAGTTATTATCGTCTCGTCGAATCTCGCTGAAATGTCCTTAAAAAAATTTCTTATAGAATCCCTTTTATGCAAAGAAAGAAAAGATATTCCCTCTTTGACATCCCCCAACATTATCAGTTTTTTTGAGCTTATCGACAGCAGCCTCTTTTCAATTTTCTTTGAAAAAAGGGGAACGTTATATCCCTCTTCATTGAATTTTTCCTCAAAACCTAGGTGAACATCGCCGACTATCGCATAATCATCGAGAAGGGCGTATCTCTCACCTTTGATGAACCTCAGCTTTGTATCCTCCAAATCCATCATCTTTATAAATGCGCGCGTTATTTTATAGTTTATTGGGCCGCTAGCTTAGTGGTGGAGCGCCGGTCTTATACGATCACGCTCTAATAATCTTGGTAAACCGGAGGTCGAGGGTTCGATCCCCTCGCGGCCCAAATACGGATAATATTCCCTTAATTCAGTTTGTCCATTCAAACCAATCAAAAATCTGTCTATGATTTCTGTTCCCTCTCTTCAGAATTGTCTATAGATCTTAGCTGAGGGAACGGCATAACCTCTTTAATCGACTTGATACCTGTCACCAACATCTGCAGTCTCGCTATTCCTATACCCAATCCACCTGTCGGTGGCATACCATACGCCTGAGCCTCTATGAAATCCCAGTCCATGACCTGCGTCTCTGCGACGCCTCTTTTTCTCCTCTCCGCTTCAAGTTCGAACCTTTTTATCTGATCCTGGGGGTCATTCAATTCAGTGAAAGCATTTGCTATCTCTATCCCGTCTATGAATAGCTCGAAGCGATCGACAAAATCTGGATTTTCTTTGGTTCTCTTCGCTAAAGGAGAAACCTCAATAGGATAAGTGGTCACAAATGTCGGCTGGATGAGCGTCTTTTGAACTTTTTCCTCAAATAAAGTATTTATCGCCTCGCCGTAATCTGAAACGAGAGGATCTATCTTCTTTGCAGCCTCTATTATCTCCTTTTTGTCGGAAGTGCCTATAATCTTGATAACGCTGTCCTCCATCTTGACGACATCATATTTATCTAGATGTATTTTCTTTCCATCAAATTCTATCTCATAACTGCCACGTATCTGCTTTGACACCTCTTTGATCAATTCCTTTGTTATCTCCATCATATCGCTAAGATCACCATAAGCTTGATACAGCTCCAACATCTGAAACTCCGGATTGTGAAGGATGTCCATGCCCTCGTTCCTGAAGTCCTTTCCTATCTCGAAGACTTTTTCGTATCCGCCTATGATCAATCTTTTAAGATATAATTCATCCGACACACGAAGATACATGTCCCTATCCAGTGCATTGTAATGGGTTATAAATGGCCTTGCATTCGCTCCTCCATATATTGGTTGAAGGGCGGGCGTCTCAAATTCTATGAATCCTCTCTTCTCAAGAAAACTTCTTATTATCGACGTCACCTTGGCTGCATCCCTTATCCTCTCTTTCACATCCGGATTCATTATAAGGTCGAGATAACGCTTCCTGAATCTTTTTTCTGTGTCCGCTAAGCCATACCAGCGTGGAGGAAGGGGCAAAATGCTTTTCGCTAGGATGTCTATTCTCTGGGCGGAAATGGATATTTCCCCTGTCTTCGTTTTTACAACAACACCATAAACACCTATTATATCTCCGACATCGAGCTGACTCAGTACAAATTTAGATTGCTCGTCCAAGTTGTTCTCAGAGATATATATCTGAAGCGTCGCAAATTCATCTTGTAGGTCCAAAAATTTCAATTTTCCATGGTCGCGTTTTCCTATGATCCTGCCTGCAACCTGCTCACTCTTGCCGTTCAATTGCTCAAAGTTCCGTTTTATGTTCAACAGATTCGATGTTATCTCATATCTATGACCATAGGGATCTATGCCTTTGGCTTTCAGATTCTCCAATTTTTTCAGTCTATCCTCATCGAAGTCCATACATTTCAATCAAATCATCAAAATTAATATATTCTTATCGGTCCCTGCACAGTCAATTGCCATGAGCGATGTCATCCAAACACACACAACGAAAGATTTATATTTGAACATATCCATTACATCAAGTGGAGGATGAAATTTATAGGCGAGGGTATTAGACTTTTTAGAAGAGAAGATCCAATCAATGGGTGCAATAGCGATGTATAAAAATGATGACGCCAGATACAGAATCACTGATATTATCAAGACTATAGCGGTACGCACTTCCGATGAAGGAGCTGTCATCGCCTCAGTGAAAGCAATTGAAAACTATAAAGAACATGAAGACATCCATGGATTGCTTAGAGACATCGCGATTAGAACGTCTAATAGGAAAATTATTGAAGGGATCGCGAAAACCCTTAATCAATACAGTAATAATCCCTATATTGGATTGGGTATTGCATCAGAGTTGAGAGAATTGTTGTGGATCGACAGTATAGCGAACTACAGAGAACGTTTAGAGAAATTACTAGAATCTGGGACGAGAGTGATGTCCGGGCGGCAACTCGCGGATCTTGTCACTAATTTGAGCCACAACTACAAAAATGAAGATCCGCGCGAGGCAAACGAAGCATTTTCCATCATCGCTAAAAATATAACTAAAATTGCAACCTTCACCGATAACGAAACTGCAGTTAAAATTGCGATAAAAACGATAAGCCAAGCAAAAGACTATAAATCTGCAGTAGAGATCTCCAATAAATTAAGCGAATTGGCTGGATTTGACTATATACGCCGCCTGAACGACGGACATGGATACGATGATCGGTCACGTTCAAAAGGAGGGGCCGAAGTGATCACAGCCTCAGAACTTATCAGAAGGTTCGGCGAAGCGGTATTCGATTAC
>ERZ1669250.913-NODE-913-length-10945-cov-4.185399_pt1 | contig 10945 bp, 13 predicted proteins | sample MGYA00579295_ERZ1669250 | MGnify/ENA primary metagenome ERZ1669250 (study PRJEB41166, sample SAMN08046056) | hot springs metagenome | biome: hot spring; feature: acid hot spring; material: thermophilic sediment; isolation source: thermophilic sediment from acid...
AGTGCATCGGCGCAGCTCAAATTGTCTGATAGGACATTCATGTGCCCTTTGTGTGGATATACCTCAGACAGGGATGTAAGCGCAGCGATGGTAACAAAAATCAAAGGGCTTTCCCTATGGAACATAGGGAGACGCTCGCAGAGGATGATGTCTCCATAAGTAGCATGCTGGATTACCTGAAAAGTATCCTGCATGTGAAAGCAAGCATTGCCGTCGAAGCGAGAAGCTCCAAACAAGCAGAAGGGGTTGTTGAAGCCCCACCCGTAATGGCGAGGCAGTTCACTGATTGGTTTCACTCGATTTTAACTAAGGAAACTTGGCCATCTTGGCCAGGCCTGTTGATTACCTTCGCTTTTCCCTCAGAAGTTTCAAGAACACTGCCCTTTGTTATTATATTCATCCTCGCATACGCCCTATTGGCTGGATTCTCTAGAACCCTGACTATCTTTACCTTGATATGTTTCTTTGCCTTTGGGTCATACATGTTTCCCTCGTTTATATAGAGTGGCCTGATCTTGATTCCCCCACCCAATGACCTCAAAACCTTTATTTCTTTCTCCCCGACCTCTATAGGCTTCACAAGGTTCACGAACTCAAATTTCCTTTTGTCTCTCCTCTTACCTTTGAGTCCGCCCGTTCTCTTCCTTAAAGTGGATGAATTTGACATTCCCATAATGCTCACTCTTAGCGTCTGTGATTTAAAAAGTTAACTCTATGCTAAACCGCCGGCAAATACGCTTTTATACGCAGAGGCGAGCACCGAAAATCATATATTTATAAGGTTAAAATGATATGGAAATTCTATGCAAGAGAGGCTTGATATAAAGTTGAGCCTTAATGATAAGGAGGTACGTTTATGGCGAAGGTGACTGTCACAATATGTGATGTATGTAAGCAAAGGATAGCAACAAAGGTCTGCCCAGTATGTGGAAAAGATCTGTGTGAAGCGGACACGAAGACATTCTCTGTCGACGTTGGCTTAAGATTTGGACCTAGAGTTGAGATATACAGAGGCTATATGTGCGAAGAGGACTACAAGAAGCTTGAAAGCAACTTAGGCAAGATTCTAGGAAACCTCAGCGAAACTATAAAACCACAGATCGACGACGTGATAAAGCAAAGCGTGCAGTGATATTAAGCCAAAACGATGGTTTGAGATAAGACTGATATAGACAACAGAAGGCTTATAAATTTGTTGAGATTTATTAATTCTTATTCCCCGCATAGTCTAGCGGCAAAACGTCCGGCTGTAGAGATTTTTTGAGTGCTGCGCAGCAGTGCGATGAGAAGTTCCAGTCGACGCTGAAACCGGAAGTTGGCGGTTCGAATCCACCTGCGGGGATATATTTTGTACTCTAGAATTTAGTCAAATTCTTTCGTAAATCGGCTTGGCGAACCCTACTTTCTTCTTATATATTATTGAAGGTATATAGTCTTCTTCCAACTTAAGCACAACATTTGTATAGCTTCTTTTTTCAGTTGGTGTAAGTTGGTCCCTATTCACCAGATAAATTGGCTTCTGGAGTGCCATAGCAGCTTCTAAATCTGCAACACTGCCCTCACTTTCATGATCAAAGATCATGTGAATTTCCTTAGCGTTTAAGATAGCCTCCAAATTTTCATTTATAGTCTTAATACCTACCTTATCTTTATCAAAGTTTTGAGGTAAATTGTAATAATTGCTTTCAGGGGGCCAAAAAACATAATATATTATAAATAATTTATTTTTACTCCATCTGAAACATCTTTGTCCAGCTTCAGCAAAACAACACCTTCCTCTGTTTCTACACCCAATACAAGTACTTCAGACATAAAGTCTGCGATCTGCTTCGGCGGAAAATTCACGATCGCTACAACCTGCTTTCCTATCAAATCATCTACAGAATATAACTTAGTTATCTGCGCGCTGCTCTTTTTCATTCCTGCTGTACCAAAATTTATTACCAGCTTGTATGCTGGTTTCCTTGCGTTTAAGAACGGTTTAGCTTCTATTATTCTTCCGACTCTAATCTCCAACTTTCCAACTTCTTCTGAGGATATACTTTCCATACGCTTTTTTTAGCGGCTTATGAATATGAACTTATTCTCTGGCTTATTATCAAGTATACAGAATCCAAACCTTTCAAACTGTATTATATCTCTTTCTTTAAGGTCGCCAACAGTTGCCTCAGCAACTCCATCAACCATCTTTATACTGTTTGAATTATAAGACCCATCTTCATTGAGAAGCTTTCCTATGAGCACGACATTCACATTCAAATTATCCTCAGTAACCCACTGAACTATCTTTTCCTGTCCTTTGTGCTCATAAGATGAGATCTCAGCTAATATTTTATTCTTCATTTTTTCCTTTATTTTAACGGTGAATAGCTCTTTGAGCCTTAATTCATCCCCCTCATTCATATCAGCGATGTCATCAAATGGTATGTAGAATTTCCCATCTATTCTAATCCTCCTCTCACCCATATTTTCGGATGGATGGAACTTTAGAGATACTTCCTTCTCCTCCACCCCCTCAACCTCAAGAAGAATTGGTGAAGGCACGAAGAAAAGCCTTTTAACCTTTGGATCCAAAATTCTTCTGTTTAAGGTAAAAAGCAGGTCCCAACTATACTCATGGGATGAACTAGAATATCTTGCTCTAAGAGTGAATTCTTTTATAGCATCTGGCTGTATGCCTCTCCTCCTTATGGCGGAAACAGTCGGCAAACGGATATCATCCCAACTGTCTATCTTACCCTCCTTTATCAAGGCTCTTATTTTCCTCTTTGAGAATGGCGTGCCTTCAAAGTTGTACCTAGAGAACTGGATGACTTGTGGCGATTCAAACCCTAAAGTTAACCTTATATAATCCTGCAAAGACGTCTTAAATTCATTGCTTCTCAAAACATGGGTAACCCCACATAGGTGGTCTTCTATCGTGTTCGCGAAATCATACAAAGGCCATAGGTGGTAAGGTTTATAGTCAGTATCTATTACTCTGAATATGGTTGGGTCTCTAAGTGAGAAATCCTTGCTTCTCATGTCGCCTTTTATCCTGACAACTATTTGCCCTGGTTTAAACTCTCCTTTCTTTGCTGAATTGAAAAGGGCTAAATTATCATCTATACTTCTGGATCTGCATTTGCATTCTATTCCATTGAATCTGTCCTCTTTTATTTTAGCCTGCTCACAAGTGCATAAATAAGCTTTTCTTTCCTTTATGAGCTTTTCAGCGTAAGAGTATATTATGTCCATGTCATTGCTTATGAACTTCTTCTTGTCCCACTTTATCCCTAACCATTCATATCCGCTTTCAAAACTATCTACAAAATCCTCTCTAACTAGATTGGGGTTCGTATCCTCAAACCTGAGCCAAAGCATACCATCATACTTCTCCTTGTAAAGATAGTTTATCATACCAGATATTGCATGCCCTAGATGCATGTATCCCGATGGTTCTGGCGGCAACCTCAAGACGATTCTCCTGTCTACGTTCGGAAGCGGCCTTAAGTCGAATGTTTCCTCTTTCTTTTCACTCTCTAAACTGAGGCCTAATTCACTCGCTCTTTTTATTTGAGAATCCTTGTCAAGGGAATTCACACTCAATACTGTAGCAGCCACAGTATTCCTCAGAGAGTTCATCTCTTTCAAAAGAGATTTATCTGAACCGATAAGCTTAGAAAGGACTGTTTTCTCATCAGCTTTACCATCGTGCTCTATTGCATTCTTCAAAGCTACTTTCTCTACATCTAATTCATTAACCATAATATTAGTCAATGGTAAAGAAAGCTATCCTGCCTTAAATATTTAGTTTTTGTTAAGCAAAATGTCAAATATTTAATATTAGAATGTTTAAAGCTCGATATGAAATTCTATGAGTTGAGTGAATGCTTTAGAAAGCTTGAAGCAACTACTAAAAGACTTGATATGTTCAACATTCTATCGGAAACGCTGGCAAAGATACCTAAAGAAGACATCGCTAAGGCAGTCTACATGCTCCAGGAGACACTTCTGCCACCCTTCTTCAACGTGCAGCTAGGAGTAGCTGACAAGATGGCCGAAAAGGCAATTGCAGAGGCTTATGGAATAAGCTTAGAAAAGATAGAAAAAATGTACAAAGAGAGGGGGGACCTAGGCAACGTAGCAGAAGAGTTAAATGGTAAGGATAAAGGAAGCGCTTTGACTATCAGTCAAGTATATGATAAACTGATGGATATAGCACAGACCAGCGGGGAGGGGAGCGTAGATAAGAAAATAAAGGTTATATCGGATCTTCTAAAAGAAGCCTCTGGCTTAGAATCGAAGTACATAGTGAGATTCATGTTAGGAAAACTTAGACTTGGCGTGGGAGAAGCAACAATAATGGAAGCTCTTTCCATGGCAAAATTACATAAACGAGATTTCAAAGTTGAACTTGAAAGGGCCTTCAATTTGTGCTCCAATTTAGGTAAAGTAGCTGAGGTCTTCTATAGAGAAGGGGAAAAAGGTGTGATGGACTTCAAAATTGAGACCATGGAGCCCATAAGACCTGCACTTGCGGAGAGACTTCCAAGTGCAGAGGAGATAATAAAGAAGTTAGGAAAGTGCGCTGTGGATCAGAAATTCGATGGATTCAGGGCACAGGTGCATAAAGATGGAGACAAAGTGAAAGTTTATTCTAGAAATTTGGAGGACATAACAAGCTATATGCCGGAGATCACCGACGCCGTTAGAAAACTAAAGATAAAGAAGATTATATTTGACAGTGAAGCACTTACTTACGATGATGAAACGAACACATTATATCCATTCCAGATAACTATCCAGAGAAAAAGGAAGCATAATGTTGAAGAAGTTTCACAGAATTTTCCACTGAGATTGTTTGTATTTGATATAATGTTATTAGATGATGCGCAGCTTATAAACGAGCCGTATTCAAAAAGAAGGGAAACCTTGGAGAGAATATTCCAAAAAGAGGGAACTATCTCAAAGTCCTCTATAATAATAACCGACAATCCTAAAGAATTTGATAAATTTTTTGAGATTACAGTTGGAAATGGATTAGAGGGTGTGGTTGCAAAGAAACTCGATGCGCCATATGCAGCCGGCGCGAGAAACTTTAACTGGGTAAAATTAAAGAGATCTTACAAATCTAGGCTAGATGATACTATCGATACGGTGATATTGGGGTATTTCAAAGGGAAAGGATTAAGAGCAGATCTAGGTATAGGTGCGCTGCTGGTAGGTGTATATGATGAGAAAGCTGATATGTTCAGGACCATCGCAAAAGTAGGCTCTGGGTTCAGCGAAGAGCAGTTCAAGGAGCTAAGAAAGATATTAGATGATGAGAAAGTGGACAAAAAACCGGCAAGAGTCGATTCTATCCTTGTCCCCGACGTATGGGTCGAACCAAAGTATGTAATTGCTATCAAAGCCGATGAAATAACTAAGAGTCCTATACATACTTGCGGTGCAAAAGAGGGGGTAGGATATGCGCTCCGCTTCCCTAGGGCTGTTACATTCATTAGAACTGACAAAAAAGCAGAGGATACAAACACCGTGAAAGAAATCGAAGAGATGTTTGAGGAGCAGAAGAGGGTGAAAGTTTAGTTTATAAGATGGAAGACAAAGCAAAGAGAAAAGATTTCATCTATGAGGGGAGTAACAGCTTCTTAGGGGAGGTAGTAGCCTATAGCGATGCAAAATATGTTATCATACCCGTGCCTATTGAGATGACGACATCTTTTCTAAGGGGCACGAGATTTGGGCCAAGAGAGGTAATAAATGCCTCGATATCGCTCGAAAACTACGACCATGAGACGGACCGTGAAGTAAAAGACGAAATTTACACACTTAATGAACTTGAGTTGCCACCAAATATGGAAAAGAGTTTAGAATGCATAAAGGACACTGTTTCAGATGTGCTCCAAGATGGGAAGATACCGATACTTATAGGCGGGGAGCACACGATGACATATGGTGCCTCTATTGCATTTGATAAAGACACAATATTCTTGGTATTTGACGCGCACGCGGACTTCAAAAAGGATATGCTAGGAGTTGAGATAAACCATGCTAGCACCTGTAGATTGATAAACCAAAATAAAGAGGTGATCATATTTGGCGTGAGAAGCCTTAATATGAATGAACTAGAGGAGATAAAAAAAAGAAAGGTATCTATAACTTACATTGAGGAAGCAGATTCAAAAGCTAAGATCAATAATATATTAAAGAAAATAAGAGGGAGAAAAGTCTATATCAGCGTTGATATGGATGTTTTTGACCCATCAATAGCACCGGGAGTGGGCACGCCACAGCCAGGTGGAATAAGTTATGGGCTATTCCTAAATGTCCTTAAAAAGGTTGTAGCCACTGCAGATGTTGTTGGCGCAGACGTGAATGAAGTGAGGCCTATATCAGAGGAGAAAAGCACGGAGACCTTAGCAGCTAAAATAATTGAGGATCTAATTTCTCTTATAGACAAAAATTCGTCTAAATGAAGTTCTACTTGAAATTGAAAAACAAGATTGAAAACATCATCAACCCAAAGTAAGCAACTAAGTTAGCGTACTCCCAAATTATTGTCCCAGGGTTGTAGAAGGAGATTACGCCGGTAGATAGATACCCCATCGCTATCGCGACCGCCGATACAAACAAGAAAAAGAAGGCAGTTATGGTCTTCTTAGGGTTAACAAATATCTTGGCGAACATCTGAGTGGGATTTTTCCTGACTTTGTATATACCTATGAAGAGGAATACAAAGGCAAGCAAGTTAAACACAAAACTTATAATTCTATAGTAAAAATCAAAACTGTTGTATATGAAGGAGAAGATCATCATGCGAACCTCCTCATCATTTTATACCATGCATAGACCACATATAGAAATATCACTATAGTTATGAGCCCGAAAATATAAGACAAAAAAAAGAACAGAGTAAACATAAAATTGCTGAAACTTGGCGCTCCAACAAATCTCTGCATTATCGTTGATATCCCAGTCAATAGAATAAAAACAGCCGGATAAATGAATATGTTTATGTACTTCTGTGAGTCGATAGGCTTTAGCATGAACACTGTCAATGGCGCATTATCGTGTCTATGCTTGAAGAGTATCCTAACGATAGAAAAAGTGAAAAATATTGAGAATAAACCAGAAACACCTATAACCACATATATCAAGCTTATTATCTCCTGCTGCATATTACACTATAATATCAACAAACTTATAAACATTAAATTTACAGACTATTGACTTTTACAGTCATCTGTACTTATACCCTATATCCTCATAAGAAAGGAGAGTTATCTTTTCACTCGTGCTGCTCACCCTGCTGCCAACAATATAAGCCACCCCTACTTCTTCCGCACTCCTGACTATATCATCATCGACAATACCATCCAGGACAACGGCATAGACCCCCTCTATGTTTAATATCGCACTGTCTACTTCCTTATATGGAATTCTTCCGATTATATTGAAATTATTATCGGTTAAAAAGGCTCCTCTTGTGCCTATTATTTCGTTTATAAGAGGTATTATCTTCTTTTTGACGTCATCTGGGATGTTAACCTCTTTCTCCTCCCTTTTCTGCCCATTACTTTCCTTCTTGAACGCACCTGGAGAGTATTCTTCAAGTGTCACCCTAGCTCTCAAGGCCTGGTTTATCTCCTTCTTTGTCAGCTCTTCGACCTCTCTACCTGATGGTGCCTTAGCTATGAAATCAACATGTCCTGATTGAGTAAAAGCATTCACTATCATATCTCCTCCTCTATCACCATCAACAAACAGAGTTATTATTTTCTTGTGGCTCAATTCTATCACAGATTGAGGGATAGTTGTTCCATTCATACCTATAACATTGGTGAACCCATGCTTCAGCATGTTAAGGACATCCGCTCTCCCCTCGACTATTATTACTTCTTCAGAGCTGTCTATGTCGGGACCGGCGGGAAGCTTCTCTGAGCCGTACTCAACCAGCTCCTTTTGCCTCACGTTTTCATATAATCTCTGAAGCAACTCAGTCGTATCTACGGAACTCTTACTCATAGAACTTTGAAGCAGATCTTCGGCTCGCTTAGCGATATATTCCCTTTTAGATACTCTGACGTCTTCTACACTTTCAACCTTAATCGTCGCCTTCGAAGGCCCTATTCTATCTATAGTTTCTATCGCTGCCCCTATCAGTGCTGTCTCAGCTAGATCTAAGGAAGTTGGGATGATTATCTCGCCGGTTGTTTCGCCATTTGCTGCTGTGCTCTCCACTTCTATTCTTCCTATCTTTCCATTCCTCTGCGCTTCCCTCAAGTCAAGTTCGTCGCCGAGGAGACCTTCTGTCTGCCCAAATATGGCTCCTATTATGTCTGGTTTCTCAACCATACTCTCTGCTTTAAACTTTGCCTTCAAAACATACTTGAATGAAGCTGGCCCTATCTTTGCCATAATCGTACCTCCTTATAATACGGCCAATAAAAGTAAGAAGTTGCTCTAACTAAGCTTTCTTTCTACAACGGCTTTCGCCTTACATTTGAACATAAATTAAAAACAACCGATCTACATTCTAGATAAGTTGTCCCCTTACTTTTTTGGTTGTACTATAGGAATTAAGTGATTTTTATAATATATATAGTTTTAACAAGCAGGTTGAAGAGAGGGTGCTTAGGATAGAAAGTCGATTGACCGACATAACATTTATATATGATTAAATTTTCATATATCAAATGACCTTAGATACACTTAAAATAATAAAGAATAGGGTGTATGCATTAATTTTTGGGCTCCTGTTTACATCCATATTTATCATTTACTTTTATCTGCTTGTAAGTTCTGCGACTGGGCTGATAGATTTCAGAGGGTACTACCTTTACTTTGATCTAATATCCGCAGTCGTAATCTCCCTCCTTGTTGGGCTTGTTATTACACTGAATATCTATTCATATAGGATAAGTATAAGAACAAGTAAGAAATTCAGTCTAGGCTCAATAATAGGGGCTGTACTACCTAGTAGTCTGTGCTGCACGAGTATAATCCCATCATTCATGGCCGTGTTAGGTTTCTCTACCCCATTCATAGTAGGAAACACCGGGAAGATACAGTCTATATTTGCTGTATATGGACCGGCATTTATTGCCGCTGGAGCTGTAATAGCATTCTTCGGGTTGATTCAGATAACAAAAAATATCAACTCTAGCTGTGCCATAAAGCCGAAAGCGGAAGAAGACTGCTGCGAGGTCAAAAATGAAGATAAAAGTTAAGTATGTGCTCTATACTGTTGTAATTTTAATCGCCCTTTACTTAGCCTTGAACTTCTTATTTTTGAACGAACAAAAGCCCACTAAATTCCTATCTGTAGGTGATGTCGCCCCGAATTATGCATTTCAGTTATCTAATGGCAGCATTGAAAATGTGGATAGCTACCGAGGAGAGCCACTGCTTTTATGGTTCGTAGCTACTTGGTGTAGTAGCTGCGCACAAGGGAACTCTGTTTTAGCTAACAATCTAGCATTTTTCAAAGCGCATAATGTAAAGATCTTAGAACTCGAACAATACGATGATCTAGGCTACTCTGGTATGCCAATCTCTCAGTTTATCTCAGAGTATGGTAATAATACCTACGTGCAGGGAGGGATAGCAGGCTACAATATGACTTTAGCTTATAATACTCCCCCCTCGTTGCAGCTAGACATTTATTATCTTATTGGCCCAGATGGCAGGGTACTTTACATTGGAGAAGGATTAGCAACCGGAATAAACGACCTTGAAAATTTTATAGCTAAAGAGGCATTATGAGCGATGCAACGGACTTATTCTTTGATGCTTTCGCAAATAAAAACAGGTTCAGAATATTGGTTGAGCTCATGAATAAAGAACAATGCGTTGGGGAGCTCCAGAAGAGCTTGAACATAGAGCAGACGCACCTATCTCACGATTTGAGGTGCTTACTAAATTGTAAATTCATAAATGTAAGAAAGGAGGGGAGAAAAAGAATATACAGCATAAACAAGGAAACGAAGGAGCTTGTTGATGAAGTTACAAAGCATGTCAAAAGATACGAAACTTATCTGAATAAATGTGGGATACTGAAGGAGGAGGATGGAAGAATATGAATATGCAATAATAGGCCAAGGGGCGGCAGCCTTTGCTGCAGCTATAAAAGCTGATGAGATGGGAATCAAAACCGTGATGATAGGAAAAAACGAGACAGAAGGCGCTGTATTGGGAGGGACGTGTGTAAATGTTGGGTGTGTGCCAAGCAAAAGACTTATAATGGTAGGAAATCTTTTGGATAGATTTAACAAAAACAGGTTTTATGGCTTATCTTATTCTGTCAGGGTAAATAATTTCAGCAAAATAATGCAGGACAAGGAATTCCTAGTGGGCAGCATGCGCTTCGCAAAATACCAGAAGGTGCTTGGGAAACTTAAAAATGTAAAATATATAAACGGGTTTGCAAGCTTTGAGGACAAAAACATTCTATCAGTTAATGGAAAAAGGATAAAGGCCAAGAAGATACTTATAGCTACAGGCGCAAGAGCCAGAATACCTGATATAAAGGGATTAGACAAGGTGAATTACTTGACAAACGAAGAAGCTCTTTCAATGAAAAGGCTCCCAAAATCAATCGTAATAATAGGCGGGAGGGCCCTTGGACTTGAGTTTGCGGAGATGTTTACACACTTTGGGGTCAAGACCACTTTACTTCAAAGAAGCAATAGAATACTACCTAACTGGGAGCCTGAAGTAAGTTACTACTTAGAACAATACCTAAAGGAAGAGGGAGTAAATATAATAACAAATGTAAATATAAAAGAAGTTTCAAAAAATAGAGGGTCTATAATAGTATCATTCTCCACGGGAGATAAGAACAGAGAAATAAGGGCCGAGAGGATATTACTCGCTACTGGTAGAACACCAAATACAGAGAAACTAAGACTTGAAGAAGCGGGGGTAGAAACCGACAAAGGTGGCTTCATAAAGATAGACC
>ERZ1669250.914-NODE-914-length-10938-cov-6.901773_pt1 | contig 10938 bp, 21 predicted proteins | sample MGYA00579295_ERZ1669250 | MGnify/ENA primary metagenome ERZ1669250 (study PRJEB41166, sample SAMN08046056) | hot springs metagenome | biome: hot spring; feature: acid hot spring; material: thermophilic sediment; isolation source: thermophilic sediment from acid...
ATTTGACAAATCGGAAGCTATGTTTGAAAATTGAGACAAGTTATCTATTTGTATTATTTGCTGGAAAGGTGCAGGCGTTGCTACATTTTGCTCATTTGATATTACTATTGGTATTGTAGTTGCACTTGCTATTCCTCCTTTAAATGTTTGCAAAGCAGTCCATGTATTGGCATTTGCCAAGTTTAATGTTATAATATTTCCTGTTAGATTTGTAATTGTTGTTCCATCAATTTTATGCCCAGATAATATTTCAGTTGCCATTTACCATACCTAGTATCCATCTATAATTATAAACCCCGTAAAAGTTGTAGTGCTGTCAGGGGCATTTATAGTAAGTGTAGTGGTGCTTGCTGATAGTGTCAGGCCAGTAGTATTGGTTGTTATCACTGGAGGTTCTGTGAATGCAGTTGGGAAGGTTATAGTTTGTGCTGTGGTTGTGTCATTCTCATAACCGTTAGCATAAGCTATAAACTTTTTATAGCTAGATCCTTGTTCTGGCATGGAATATACTATACTTCCTGCTGTTGTTCCAGTTAGGGTGTTTTGTGGTGCTGCATTTGCTATTCCTTCATTAAAGGTAGCTGTTGCATCAAATGTCTGCACTGCTGTCCATGTGTTTGCGTTATTTGTTGCTGCAAGAGGTTGCCAATTTAAAGTTATAGTTGGCATCACGCCGTTGGGCGGGTAGGCACGAATTATTATTCCACTCCAATACAGATACCCACCCCCTATGTCACTAACCAAACCTAAATAGTCCCCATTATTGGATATGGTATATGAATTTGATGGATTTGAACCTATCTCAGAGCCATAAGGATTAACTCCGGTAGAAAGATATTCTGTTGCTAGACCATTTGCTACAACAATACCAACAGTAAGCCACTGACCTGACCAATCAACCCCAGTGTCTGGTGGATTGCTCCTACTAGTCCAAGAAGAGGTTGATGCTATGCCATATGCTCCACTTCCAGTACCATCTCTTATCATTTGTCCTGCACCAGCAGAATTTACTAAGAAGTACAAATCCTGAATACTTGCAGTATAGCCATAAAATTCTATAATCATATTTGCGCTCTGACCAGATGCAGTCGTATAGAGATAATTTGTACTAGTACTACTAACTGCATAAAATGCATTAGTACCAAATGTTGGATTACCAGATGGGGCAGAATTAGTTTGTCCTGCCGTACCATAAACTGTCCAACCAGATAATGAGGCACCTGAAAAATAGTTATTAAATACATTTGCTCCATTATCATATTCACCATAGGTTGAAGTTAAGTTTGGTGCTACTCCAGTATAAACTCCATCTATTGCATTCGTGTTTGAAATTTGCAAATAGATAGTTGTTTGACTGTTAGCAGGTATTCCATTAGGAAGAAGAACCCACCAAGTTACAGTTTGACTAGGTGCAGTACCACTTTCGCGCCACGAATAGAGCTTATTCTGCCCAGCTTGATCTGATGAGAAGTATATATTTGACAAATCGGAAGCTATGTTTGAAAATTGAGACAAGTTATCTATTTGTATCCTCTGCTGGAAAGGTGAAGGCGTTGCTACATTTTGCTCATTTGATATTACTATTGGTATTGTAGTTGATTTTGGAGAATATATATTAGAGGCTGCAACTAATGCTGCTGCTTGTATTTTATTAGTTTCTATGTTCTGGATTATAGTAACTCCATCTATTGCTATTCTTGCTGCTTGGAATGCTCCACTGCCAAAGCCCATTCATACCACCTATATTTTTCCAGACAATATATCGTATTCTTCCTGAGTGTCTATCATATCTGCACTTATATATATTGAAGCATGGCCATCGTTTGTTGTTCCTGTTGCGTTATATGCTAAAAGTGTAATAGCTGCCCCCGGCTTGAGAAGGTAGAAAGTGCCTGAAGGTATCAAGTCAAATGTGTTTACAGTAGGATCAAAAGGCACAAAAGGAGCTGCTGGATTTGTAACCCCGTCAACTATAAGCTTCCAATAATAGTTTGCTTGAAATACTGCGTCAACAGCTATGCTTACGCTTGCCAGCCTTGCCCCGTAGCTTCCCGCTATTGTGGTTTTAGGAAGTACTGCAAAAGGGTTTTGAAGGTTTGAGCTTGCAGGCACATCTACTGCGGTTGTTATTATGTACATCGGGTGTCTTAGCAGGGTGTTTGTGTTGAGTATTGTCTTTAACTGCTTTAGGTAAGTTACAGTATCTTTAAGTTCGTCCACTATGTCCAAGAGTGCAGGTTCTTCTTCAGCTAAAAATCCCATAATTCTCGCCTATTATACATATTGTTGAGCATAATTATAAACCTTTTTCGCTGCTGATTTTGCTGCACTAGCTACCTTTGGAGTGTATTCTTGAGCAACTGAATATGCCTTTTTAGCTGCTTTTCCTGCTGCACTCGCCACTTTCGGGGTGTATTCTTTTGCTTTGCTTGTTACATATTCTGCAGTCTGCCTTACATTTTCTCTAGCAGTTGCGCTTGTTGCTACTCCATAGACAAGCAGGCCAACCCCAGCAATAAGGGCTATGCCTACCCCTGCAACAAGCAGAGTGCCTGCAGGGCTTTGTACAAACTGATTAACTTCAACAACCCCCACATCAAGTATCGTAAGCACGCCAGCAGCAGCAAGTATGAAGCCTACCAAATCAACAGCCCAGCCACCAACAGGAATTAGCAGAAGCACTGCGCCTATTGCAATAGCCAAAGCCCCTATCATCAGCCAAATTCCAGCATTTATCTGCGAAGCAGTCACAGGATCGCTTGTAACTGTAAGCGTATAGGTAAGCGTGGCCTTTCCATCATCATTTACCCACAAGGCGTTAGTTATCTGCGAGCTTTTTACATCTACCCCATATTGAAGCCAAGTGCTTACAGTAAAGAAGTCATTTAAAAAAGCATTCCAATTACCCTGCCCAAAGGAGTTAAGGAAGTTTACTACATCATTTGTGCTTAGGAATGTTGCTGGCAGGCTTGTTTTTATGCTTACTTTGAAAACAGTTACATAAGTTTGCCCGCCAGACATAGTTACCACTAACAATATTTAGAAATAGAAAAGAATAAAACTATTGCTATGGGCCTGCCTGCCCATAGCTTAATGCGGTTACTGTGAAGCGTAGCTGGCGTCGTATATTGTTACGCTTAGGAAGAATGTGTCGGTTGTCGTGGTTGTGCCTGCAGTCGCAGTCGGTGCAACTGGCAGCGAAAGCGAGCTGTTAGGCTCATACAGCAAAGGCGCAGGTATTCCTGGCCTGCTTGGGTTTGTTACTATGTTAGCGCTGAGAGGTGCTGAAATCAGCAAAGGCTTTATTCCGTTCTTCAAGAAGGTAACCTGTGCATCTGTTGGGTCTGCACTCGCTGCTGTTATGTACATGTCCGTTATTACCCAAACCTGTGGCTGCGGAATAGAGAAGCTGGTGTATGAGCTGCCATTCACAAGTATCGTTGCGTTTGTCGCTACGCCTGCCGATGTGTTAGCGGGTATTGTTGCGTTGACAGTTATTGTTTCTGGGTGTACAAAGTTGTACAGCGGGTATCTTGCTCTTACCAGAGCATTTATCTGATCAATTTGGCTTTGTGATACTGCCATTATCTCACCTTATCATGATATTACGCTTCCCGTAGGGAAGGTTGTAACCTGTATGTTTGCCGGGCTTGCTGTTGCTGCTGGCTGATATCTGCGAAGAGTTATTGGATCTGCAGCTATTGTGCCTGCTCCAAGTCCGTATGCTAGCTCAGCTCCATATCTGCCTACATAGCCAAGCACACCGTCCTTTTCGCCAAGGAAATAGTCTGCTAGGACGCCTATTAGCGAATAAATTCCTGCCTTCGCATATTTTGCATTAGCTCCTAGTCCTCCGCTTGTGTTTGGGTTTAGTGGGGGTATGTACTGATCAACTGCAGGATCAACTGTCTTGAAAAGATAGCCTCCTGCATTTACTGCTACTGCATCTCCTACTTCCATGAGAAGTCTTTTCATGTCCATTTGCTCACCTGTTTATTCAGACTTTCGTCCTGCATGTCTGAGCTGCTGCCTTCAACGCTTCCCTAACAGCTACCCTGTTGCCAAAGGACTTGCCTGCGAGCTGCGAAGCAACGCATGACTGGAAGGCCTTTAGTCTTGTGCTAGTTTGAATGCTGTGCTTGCTCCTAGCGTAGTTTGGCTGCTTAGGAACTCCTCTAGTTACCTCAACCGGCTCCCACTGGGAGAGTATCATGTCCGATAGTTTTGCCATATAGCCACCTTTTTCTATTTATCAATAATTAGCTATAGAAAAATATAAATAACTTTCGCAAAAGCATAGCTAACCTAAATATTGCTAGCTGCTGCATAAATTACATAATTTGCTATTTCTTCATTTGTGGCTTCTTTTGAGATATGATTATTTTTCCGTTGTCTTCCTTTACATCATATCCTATTTCAGCTACTTTCTTTTCAAACAAAGGCCTGCAAACATCGCATGCTAGAAAATCGTGGGTTGTTGGGTGGTACAGTTCGTTAAGCTCGTTTATTATGTCATCTATGCCTTTGTATGTGCCGTGATCATAAAATTTATGCTCCTCTGGCTTAGGCGCTTCTGCTTTAGGCTGCTCAACTGGCTTTTGCTGCTCTGCAGGCTTCTCTTCTTTTGGTGCTTCCTGCTTGGGCTGGGGGTTTAGGAGGTTTTTGAGGGTTACTTCAAATGCATCAGTTATCTTTTTTATGTCTTCTTCGTCCATTTTCACACCTTTACTTATTTTTAGTATATTATGTATGGAAAGCTATTTATAGGTTTCTATGCCTAAATAAATAAGTGATTACATGACAGTCAAATGCCCTATTTGTGGAAAAGAGTTTGATAACCCCCAACAGCTAGGAGGCCACTTAAGAACACACAAGCCCAAAAAACACTCAAAACACTCCAGTGAAACACTAGCAGAACACTCCCCCGAGCCTTCCGTCGCAGTAGCAAGCCAAACGGCAAGTGTTGAAGTACAAGCAAAAACACTAGCAGAAACACCACCTCAACCCCCTAGCAGCACACTAGCACAAACACCCAGTGAAACAGAAGCAAGAATGGAGCAAATAGTACGCAAAGGGGCTAATGCGAGCGATAGTGATTTGGCATGGCTTAATAGCCAGCTTGAAAAGCCAGTTACAAAAGAGGAGCTGGAAATTGCAAAGCAGAAGCTAGAAAGCCAAGCAAAGCAAATGGAAGAATTAGCAAGGCAACAGCAGGAAATGTTAAGAGTACCACCGCCGCCACCGCCTGCATATTACGCACCACCTAGAGAAAGCGTAACAGACAAAATAACAAACTCCATAGATTGGAACAGCTTAGCCAACAACGCTATGTCTTTGCTTGCAGAGATTGTAAGAGAGAGAAGAATGGCGAGAAGCCAGCCTAGCCTTGCTGAGCAAATAGGCCAGCTAGCAATAAGCAATTTTGCTGCAACTCTCAGCAAAGAAGGTGGAAGAATAATGGGTAGAAAGCTTGATATCAATACAGGCGAAGAGGAAGAGTATGTCACTAAGCCAGTGCTTGAAGTTATGCTAAAAAGAATGGCAGAAGAGATAGAAAAAGAAGCAAAGCAGAGAGAGGACTTAGCTGCGAGATGGGAAGCTTTGGAAAAGCAAATAGAAGAAACAAGAAAAACAATAAGCAAGCCTGTAGAAGAAAAAGCAGAAGAACAAACTCCAGAACAACCCCAGCAAGAAGAAGAAATAAACCCCACTCAAGAACATATTGAGCAGTTAAAAAAGGCAGCGGAGGAAGCACCAAAAGAGAATGAAGAAAATGCTCAAAATGAGGCGAGTGCATGAATGACAAAGACAAACTTTGGACTATAACCCACGATATAGTGGAGATGATAGAAAAAGACTTAGGGCCTTTCAAAAACATGGCCATGAGAGTAGCCTATGATTACATTCAAGAAATGAACGACAACGAGGTAGCGGTAATAGTAAAAAAGATAAAAACAATTATAAACTTTGAAGATGATCAAAATGCCAAGAAAGCCAAGAAAGCCTAGAGTAGATGATATTTATAAAGCTTTGTTTGAGCGTACAAGCAGCACTGCAAGGGTAAACAAGCTTATTGACGCATTTTTTGAGAGCGATGAAATAACAGACACGCTAATGCACTTTATCAACGAAGCAGTAGTACATGGCAAGCCAGATTTGTTTATGAAAAACTTTAAAAAATACACGCTCAAGCCCAAAGCTAAAAAGCTGCTTAAAAAAGAATTGGGGATTTAAATGGCGCACAAAGCCGAAGACTTCTTTATTTTTGCGATACCTACGCTCAACAGCATGGTTGACTTTTACAGCGTTGGAGTGCTGCACGACATACACGCTTATATGCAGAAAAGCAAAATTGCAATAAGCAGTGATAAATTTGGAGTTTTGCAGGCACGAAGCCACATATTGGAAATGATAAAAGAAAACTTTGACAAATATGGAATAGAATATGGAGAGTACATTAGAATGCTGTGGGTTGACAGCGACATAAGAATAAATGAGACTGCTCAGACGCTAGCTGAAAAATTCAAAATTGCTGATGAAAAAGGCCTGAATTTAATAGCAAACTATAAAAATACATGGACTAATGGCGGCTTTATAAATGTGCTTAGCAAAACAAACGATAAAGGCACATATACCACCTTAACTGACGACGAATTAAACAGCTTGCAGGACATGCAGGAGCTTCCTCAGGGTTGGGTTGGGGGGCTTGGCTTCTATTATGGCCTTGTACCTATTGATTACAGATTTCATTTTGAGAGATATGATAAAGGAGATGGCAAAGTTCATGAGTTTGGAGAGGACATAGCGTTTTTTAGAGATATGTATCGTAGATCACCTGATTACCGCCTGACATATCTAAAAATCAATCTAGCTCATAAAAAAGAAGTCTTTATCTAAACAAAAATCGCTAAAAAAGGTAGGTTAAAGGCTACAAAAATAAGCAAAAAAATAAAAAATCAAACAAGTGTGGCCTGCTTCTCGTCCTGCTGCTCCTGTGCCGCTGCCGCTACTATGCTAAAATTCTTCATGGCTTCTAGTTCCTTCATGCTTACCTGCATTAGATACTTTTCTAGATTGAGTTCAAAGTATAGTTCTAATAGTGGCTTTTCTGTTGCCTTCATGCCTGCAAACTTCATTCCCATGTTGTCAAAGTGGTGCAAATCGTATTCGTAAAAGTATTTGCCTGTTGGAAGGCCTATTACCACTATAAAGGTTGTGCTGTTTTTGTAGTTGCTGTCATAGATTTGTATTTCAGGCTCTAAATTCCAAACTTCTTTGCAGCGTTTGGCTATGCTCGTTATTAGTGCGGCTTTGACAAATCCGTTGGTATCTTCAAGGCTTAGTGTTATGCTAGGCATATTATCCCTTTTATTGTTTTATCTTTATAAGCCTATTTGTGCTTTTACCTGCTAGTTTTACTTTGCTGTAATCTCCAAAAGGTATTATTGATATTACATCAATCTCTCGGCCTTTTAAGTCTATGAGGCCTGCATATATATTTACTATGCCTAGGGGGGTTTCTATGTGAAGGGGGTTGTCTATGCCTCGCTGCTTTTTGCTGTATCCGTAGGTTATTGATTTCATGCTGCCGCCTCGTTTTGAGGGCCTGTGGCCTGAGTGCTAGGCTCAGGCTCAGGCTCAGGCTTAGCGTCGTCGTCGTAGAATAGTGCTAGGGCGTCCTTAGAAGGTATTTCTGCTCCACATTCAGGACAGGTATAAATCTCTCCGTTGTCATCAGGGTAGAATTCATCGGTTTCATAGTCAAATTCATCGTAGTCAGTGGGGGTTGCTTCATAGGTATATGTGCCTGTTTGTGCGTAGTCTAGATAGTATATCTTTTGGCCACAGTGGGGGCATATGGCGTAGATATTGCCATCTGCGTCTTTTCTAAACTTGTGTTCTTGTTCAGGCATGGTATCACTCCTCACTCCTCCACATATGGGGCTAGATAATACCTCCATTTTAGTTCAGGCACTTCATCGGGCCTTTTAAGGCCATCTCCTTTTACATGGGCTATGCTTACTCGTATTATGCCGTTTTTGTCTATTTCTATGGTAATGTATGTGGCCTTCATTTTCTTTGCTGCTTTTAGTGCGTCCATCAGATAGTCAAAATTATAACTTGCTTTTGCTATTGTCTCAAAATGTGGCTCCTTATCGTGCTTTTTTATTTCTTCTTCAAATGCCTGCATGTCTTCTGCATTACCTCCTGTTAAGTCAGTTATGGTATAAGTTCCTATTAGTTGCTGCGGTATGCAATACATGGCTATGCCTGATGGCTCCATGTATTTATATACCTGCTCCTGAGAGGTATCCGTTGCGGTTTGTTGCGGTTGCTCAGGTTGTTGTTGCTCCTGTAATTCCGTTGAGGTTTCAGAGGCCTCAGGTTCAGGCTCTACAATTCCGTCATTTGCTACTGTCTCATGTGCAGGCGTGGGGCTGCTGCTATATTCCACGCTCCTGTTTTCTACTCCTTCTATTTCGTCTGTCATAGGTATCCACCTTTTTAGTAGCAATATAATAAGCGTCATGCATCATAATCTCTTTTATAGCATTTTGAAATAGGCGGCTAGGGCTTATGGCCTTTTTGCTTAGGTATGCAGCGTATTCTATTGGAATGCTAAGAGTTATCTTTTTTGTAGGCATAGGCCTTCACTTTGCTAATATTATGTATCGCAATATTTAAATACTTTATGTAAATTATGTATATACCTAAGTAAAAGCAATTTTATTTTAGTAAATGAGCATATACTTGATAGCCGCTATGCCTCAATTATCTTAAAACGACGACAAAAAACTTAAAACAAACCTCCACGCTTGACATTCGGCTACATTCGGCTACGGAATTTTTCCGTCCTCATCAAAATTTTCCGTCATCGCAAAAATAAAACAATCAACAGTAATGCTAGGCCTGTATGCGAGATGTAAATGAGCATATAGCGGGCTTGCAGCAGTATTAAGTGTTCAGGGTTTGGGGCTTGCAGGCGGGTGGCCCTCAGGCTAAGCAAAGGAATGCTAACATAGGCTAATGCAAACCCTAAGCTAGCCCAAAAGAATAAAGCTAGCAAAGAATGGTAAAGCACGATAAAAGCAAAAGGCCACAGCAAAGCTAAGGTAGCGTAAGTACTAGGCAGCATATTAGTCAAAAGTAGAAATCGCACTTGCCATTTGTCTAAGCTTGGGTTTGCTAGCTCCATCTTTTTTATTGTCGCTAATGCACGCCTAAGCCTATTGTACTCAACAGCTAATGAGATTATTGGCAGGCCTTCAAGCACTGCTTTTAGCTCGTCTTTTGTCGCAAGCGGGGGTTGAGTGTCTAGCATGGCATAGCCTCTTTGCAGCTGCTTTAAAGCCCTAGCAGTCCGTTTAAGCTAGTTTTTGCTGCTTATAGTTCTGAAAAGCAGTGTCTTTTTTGTAGTCCTGCTTTAATATAGTGTCTATTAGCGTGCTAGCCTGCTGTTTGCTTAGCTCATTCAAGGAAGCCACTCCACTTTGCTCAAGGGCGTATTGTATGTACGCTGCTGTATCGTTGTCTCTATTTGCTAGTTTGTTTAGCAGGTTTATTTGGTTCTGGGTTATGCTGTCTTCCTGGGCCTGCTGGGTTGGGGGTTGAGGTTGTCCTTTTACTGCATCAACTACTACAAAGCCATTATGGCCTGTTCCTCTAAATGCTTTTGCTTGAAGGGTTAAGGTGCTGCCAACTAGATCTTCATAGCTGGAATAGCCGAATTTTTGCTTTAGAATGTACTCGTTTTTTATTCCTAGACGCCACTCCTTGATTTTGCCATTAAGGCTTGCTTTGTAGTATGCTGCCTTGCGTATTTCGTTGTTGCGGGTGTTGTATTCCCGCCTGCCCAGATACTGCAAAAGCTGTATTGTTATCTGATCTCCTTCCTTGTAGTCATCTGCGTCTATGTAGTCCTTCTCACCAAACTCATGTTCGTCTTCCATTTCCATACACCTTGTTTAGTATCAACCTATCTCTTTCTTTATACTCTCAATAACCTCATCATTTATGCAGCCCTTAAGCCGAGCAGGAAGATAATACCATTCTGATATATCGCTTCCAGCCCAGCGTACATCTTCAATAGGCACGCTTTTAATCAATAGCTTAGCCTTTTCATTATCTTCTACATACCATTCAGCAACTTTCCTATCAAGAGCAACCCAATCGCCAGGATCTATTTCGTCCTGAACCCCGCCTCTATATACAATTACATTTCCTTCGCACGATTTAACCCATTTTTTAACATAGTTTTGTACATCAATCTCTCCTTTTCCTTCACAATAGTCTTTTAAAGTAAGATATTCGTAGCCATTAGACAAAGCCATTAGCCTAGAATAAGGGCGTGGCCTATAAGTCCGTAAATCTTCCCATTTCATTCCTAGCTCTTTGATTTCTTGCTTTATTTGCTCAATAACTTCTTCACATTCAGGCATACCATCACATATCTACTTCTTCAACATGATTAATAAACAAATATAGCCCATCTATTCCATTTACTAGCCTGCCTGTAATCTTTATCTCTTTGCCTTGAAACAACCGCAGCAAATCTTCAGCCTCCTTATTGCTTTTTCCTATATATATGCGTATCATTTTATCTACCTATACATAGTACTCGTAGTTATGCTTCCTTTTTCGTTAGGTAAGAAGGTTTCAAATCCTAGTAATGCTAATAGTACTTCTTTATGCTCGTTTGCGTATTTAATTACTTGCTTCACTAAGCCTTCCCAGTCTTTAGATCCAAATTCATACTTTATTGTCTTAGGTCTGCCCTTATTATCAATAGTGGACATATATACCTTCAAATATACCCACTCCTTTATCTTATTTTTATCTTTGGTTTTGGTTTTCATTTTCTCACTTTTTTATAGATAACGAAAGTTCCATATTTCAAAGGAATTACTGATATAACATCTTTGCCTTCTGTAAATTTGT
>ERZ1669250.915-NODE-915-length-10922-cov-7.648569_pt1 | contig 10922 bp, 9 predicted proteins | sample MGYA00579295_ERZ1669250 | MGnify/ENA primary metagenome ERZ1669250 (study PRJEB41166, sample SAMN08046056) | hot springs metagenome | biome: hot spring; feature: acid hot spring; material: thermophilic sediment; isolation source: thermophilic sediment from acid hot...
TTTTAACTCGGTAGGGGTTCAGGGGGGAAGGAAGTCCCCTTAAGGAAACGAGCACCCCTCGCGGAGGTGCCACAAACCTCTAACCTGAGAGGGGCCCGTTGCCGGTGCGCCCTCCCACCATGAAGGCGCTCGCGCGTGCGGGCGGCAAGGCGAACGTCCCCTGCGGTTGCCAAGCGATCTGAACCGCTCATCAATCGGGATGTAGCTTACGTCACAATTAAACATAAGTAAAGCCCAGGGGAGTCGCGGCAGAAGAGACTTAATGGATTTGAGTTCACGGTTTTCTTTACTTCTCGCCGCCATGGGGTTATTTCGTCTGGCTTAACGCGTATAAGACCAGCTCTTTCCAGGGTGCTCAAGTACCTATAGGTTGTTTGAGGAGAGACGCCGAACTTCTGCTTGCAAAAAGCTATTGCATCGTCCTCTGAAACGCTGCCCTTAGATCTTATGAACTCCAGTAGCTCTTCCATTTTGTTTTCGGCGGAAATCTTTTTCCTCATGGATTGAAGCAATATCTTGACGGAAAAGGTTTTCGCGCTTTCGGGTTTTGATCTATTTCGATCGAAATCCATATAAGGTCGACTTTTTCGACCTAAAATGGCTGAACATGGTCTTAAATCTGAATCTGTAGGTCTATGGGAACTTGTCTTTCAGAGCATGGGCCAGATTACGCCAATAACCATACTATCGGGGCTTATATTGAGCATAGTGGGCTTTTCTATGGGGGCAGCGCCGCTGGTAATGCTGGTCTCCATGCTAGCCGTGCTTTTATCTGCGAACACCATATACCAGTTTTCGAATAGGATTACTCATGCAGGAGGTTACTATGCGTACGTTGCCGATGGCATGGGTAGTAGGGCAGGCGTTTTCACGGGACTTCAGTACTTGCTGTATCAGGTTAGCAACTTGGCTCTGGAATATCTCATAGTTGCATGGGGTTTCTCGAAATCCCTTAGCTACGCCTTCGGCCTTCAGCTGCCCATCTGGACGGGAGTCGTATGGATATCGCTCATGACCGCTTTGTCCTACGTGATGATGATAAAAGGCGTCAAGCCGTCGCTAAAGCTTGCGCTTATATTGGGAGGGATTCAGATCCTGTTTATATTTGCCTTGTCAGCTTTCGTTATCGCTAGGGCTCCTGACGTCTCTCTCGCTCCCTTTATTCCCTCTTCAAGCCCCAATGGATGGCAAGGCGTTTTCACGGGCTTCATAGCGGGAGGGTACCTTGCGTTTGCGGGATATGGCTCCGTTGTGCCTATGGGTGAGGAGGCAAAAGCACCCAAGGAGACCATAAGGAAGGCCGTCCTTTACGCCGTTCTGCTGGCAGGATTTACGTTCGTTGTTGGTTCCTATGCTATGGTTGTTGGGTACGGCGTGTCGAACCTCTCTACGTTTACCTCACAGGTTATACCGGGTCTTATTGTAGCGAAAAGATTTACGGGAGCTTTGGGTGCATATGCCTTCATACTGGTAGGGACATTTCTTTCTACTTACGGTACGGTCATTGGTATGGGCACGCCTTTAAGCAGAGTGATATTCTCTCTAGCACGCGATGGGGTAATTCCTGGGTCTCTTTCCAAGGTAAGGTCGGGAAGCCCAGTAGCGGCCATAAACGCGACGTATGCGATTTCCGTCTCTGCGGCGCTCTTGGCGGGTTTGACGTTTTACAAGCTCTTCGGGTTTTACACTGGCATATACTACGCTTGGGCTATATTCGGTATATTGGCAACGCTTGCCAACCTGTTAATCCACATCCTTTCAAACGCATCGCTTTCGACGCTTTCCGTAAGAAACAGAAAGAGATGGCTGGCTTGGCTTATTGCGCCTTCTGCCACCACGGTAATAATGATCATCGCGTTTTACTTCTCGCTTTTGGGCCTGGGTTGGCCCTTCTTGCTGGCCCCAGCGATCTTCGTAGCGTGGAGCGCCATATCAGCGATATGGGCCTTGAGGAGTAAGCAGGCATTGGTGGTGCAAAATGCTTGATCTGCTGCTGCGGAATGGCAGGGTGTTTCACGAGGGAAAATTTGAGGAGGAAGACGTTGGAATTAAGGGAAATAGAATAGTTAAAATCGGGGTTATAGCGGAGCAAGCATCTAAGGAGGTCGACCTGGAGGGCAGGACGGTGCTACCGGGCTTTATAGATAGTCACGCTCATATGCTCCATCTTGGCCTTCAGAAGCTGAGGCTCGATCTCTCGGAGTGCAAGACCAGAGAAGAGGTAATAGAAAAGGCAAGAAACCGCGCGAACGACCCAGGGACTAAGGTTATCGTAGGGTACGGATGGGATGAATCTGCGTGGGGTGAAACAGATTACCTTAGAAAGGATGAACTCGATTTTATTGAAAAGCCCGTCGTCATGTATCGTCGTGATGGCCACATGGCGACGCTCAATTCTGCTGCCTTGAGAAAGCTTGGGCTTGAAAGCCGGGACGGTATATTGAAGGAAGGGGACCTTGACCTTTTGGACGCGTTGGTTTCTCCTGATCCAGCAGAGATCACCGCAGCGTTGGAAGTTGCATTCAATATGGCCCTAAGGGAGGGCGTGACCGCCGTGAGGGACTACGTGGATCGGGCCACCGCCCTTGTGTATTCATCGCTTAATCCCCCTATCAGGGTGTACAGATCAATTTATGCTGATGAGTACTTTGAGGGCTTTCAGGGTGAATCTAGTTGGGGGGTCAAGGCTTTTCTCGACGGGTCTATAGGGGCGAGGACAGCAGCGCATGAAGGATGGCCAGACTCAAACCTTAAGATGGACGATGCTCAGTTCGCGAAACTCGCGACCTCTTTTTGGGAACGCGGGATGCCCGTTGCGGTACACGCCATAGGCGACAGAGCCATATCAGTTGCCCTCAGGGTTTTTCAGAACGCGCCGCTTCGCAACTCCGTCGAGCACTTCGAGCTCGTAAACGACGAAATGCTTGACGAGGTAGGCAATACCTTCATATCGGCGCAGCCCAACTTCCTGCAGTGGGCCTTGCCAGGAGGCCTTTACGAAAGCAGGCTGGGGAAGGGATGGCTTGAGCAAAATAACCCATTTCACGAAATCCTTGCGCGGGGCCTCGACCTGGCTTTTGGCTCTGACTGCATGCCCTTTGGGCCTAGTTACGGCATATATTACGCGGTATCATCTCCGTATTCAAGACAGCGCATAACACTCGAGCAAGCCATCGAATGCTACACAAAGGCAGGGGCGAAGCTACTTGGAGCTCCCTTGCTTGGTACAATTAGAGAGGGGAGTTACGCAGACATAGCGGTCTTTGGAGCCGATTACGGAAGGAACGTTGAGGGCTTAAGAAGTGAGAAGTCTCAAATGACTATAGTTAACGGCAGGATAGCTTACGTTAGAAGTGCGGATCGCTTTTTAGTCAACGAATCGGGTTAATTGCAAGCTCGGAGCCATTTTTCACATGAAATTGCTCATCGTTAGTCTAAAGTTGAAAATAAGCTTAATAGCAAGCGGTATTTTGCACTAAAATGGACTGCATGATCTCAGAGGTGACGGTTTTTTAAATGGAGCAGAAGGCAATGCTACGTAAGGACTCGTTGTCCTTATGGCATGTCGTCGCGCAGGGTCTGATCTCGAACGGCCCACTTTCTGCGGCGGCGGTTGCCCTTACGGTGGCTGCCTCGTACGCCTTGGGTGCCACGCCGTTGGCGTACACGTTAGGAATAAGTCTCGTTTTACTTTGGATAAACACGCCCTATCAGTTCAGCAAGTACTTCGCGAGCGCTGCAGGGGTGCACTACTACGTTCATAAGTCGATGGGAGCCGGTGCGGGTTATTTGGCTGGGCTTAGCTACGCAGCGTATTATACTGCCCTACTTCCGGCAAACGCGCTGTTCATAAGCGTTCTAATAAACACAGTTCTGTCGCAGTTCGGTTACTCGCTGCCATATTACGCATGGATACCCATATTCCTACTCTACCTGTTACCCCCGGCGCTTATGAACTACCTTGGTATAAGGCCTTCTCTTAACTACGGGATAGTGACGGCCTTTGTGGAGATAATAACGCTGATTATGGTGAGCGTTCTCATAATAGATAAGGCGGGGCCCGCAAACACGTTGGCGGTTTTCAATTACAAGCTCGCCGCAGGAGGACTTAGCGGTTTTGCCGTGGGAATGCTAGTGGCAGGCTTCGGGATGTCTGGAACTACGGCCACGGTCTACTTGGGTGCTGAGGCAAAAGCCCCACATACCACAATAAAGAAGGGACTGCTTGTATCGACGCTGTTGATCGTCTTCCTCTACATATTGGTCTCATATGCGATGACAATTGGATGGGGGTACAATGATATGTCATCGTTTGCGTCATCTGGCGCCCCCCTCTTCGTTGAGCTTTACAAGTACGCGGGCGTGTGGCCTGAGCTTATAATAGCCGCCCTAACAGTTAACAGTCTAATAGGGCTTGTGACAGCCTCAATAATAGTGTCCAGCAGGCTTTTCATGACCTTTGGTAATCAAGGGTTACTGCCAAAAGGCCTATCAAAGGTCGATAAAGCGCATGGAACTCCTGGTATGGCAATACTCTTCACGACCATCGTGGGCGTGATTACGGGAATAGCCTTAGGCCTTGCGTGGGGCGTAATTTCGGCCTACTTCTTCTTTATACTGCTTGCGACCATAGCCGAGTTTACGGGCCACGCGATAGGAAATATCGGCCTTTCGTTCTTCTCATGGAGAAATCATATCAAGAATTTCCTCATGTACTACTTGCTACCGATTGCTTCGCTGATTACCGTCGTTTTTGGCGTGTTCTACACGTTCTACCCGGTATCTTATCCAACGGTTTATGCGCCCGTCGCCATGGCGATCATATTGGTCGCCGGCTATATTGAGTACGCCCTGATCTCCAGAAAGGGAGGAAAAAGCCAGCTTAGCCAAGGAATAGAGGAACTATCCTCCGAAGTAAAATAATTTTTTATTTATGCAGTGCCCTTATGGGAGGCACCGAGTTGAGGTGCTCGATCTTATCTGTTATTTCGTGATTGGTGGCTATTTCCCTGTAAACGAAGGCGCTTGGTCTCCAGTAAAGCTTTTTCGTCGCGTAATCGACCTTTATGAGGCCAAACTTTTGGCCGAATCCAGAGGCCCACTCGTAGTTGTCCGCAAGAGACCAGTGGAGGTAACCCTTTACGTTGGCTCCCTCCTCCAAAGCCCTCTGAACGCTGGCCACGTGCGATACTAAGTAGTAGGGTCTCTGGTAGTCGGCCTCATCCGCTATGCCGTTTTCTGTCACGTAAATGGGCAGGGAGTACCTCTTCCAGTACTTTACCAGCAAGTCTTGGAGCCCTTCTGGATAGAACTCCCAGCCGAAATCACTCGTCGGCCTTCCTGCCAAGCTAATCGAATTCCTCTCGCATGCGAACCCGTAACCGGGTATCACCCTGTAGCGGGACCCTGCGGCTTGTACCATAAGTCTGGTGTAGTAATTAACGCCTATCCAATCCAGCCTGCCCTTGAGGTCATCTCTGCTCTCGCCATCCAATTTTCCCCTTATTATGGCGTCGAAGAAAGACCACCTTTCATCAGTTTCTATGGCCTCAACGGCTTTTTGATCGGAGCCGGTTAAAGGGGTAAATGCCGAGTTCGCGTATATTATACCCACTGGCTTCTTTGACAGTTTTTTTATGGCATCGTAAGCGCGGGCATGGGCCTCTATTATGTTGTGCCTTGCTATGGCCAGATGCGTAAAGCTGAGGTAGCCCGGGGGAAAGCCTGACTTGGTTTGCCCGAATCCTTGCTCATATACTACGTTTGGTTCGTTCATGGTGGAGTACTCGTCAGCCAAGTCATCGAATTTCCACGCGATAAAGGCCGCGTACCTGGCGAACTCCTCCACGTGGTCGTGGTTCAGCCAGCCCGTGTTTTTGGCGTTTAGCTGACCCCTCCTCACCGCTATGGGGTCGTGAACCCATAGGGGAAGCGGCCAGTGGTACAGGTTTAATATTAGGTATATTCCTCTCTTCTTTAAATCGGAGAACATCTCCCTGTAGTGAGCTATGGCATCCTTGTTGGCCATTGCATCAAGTTGCTTGAGGTCTTCCTCGCTTCCAGCTCCTTTTGACTTTGGAGGCGGGTTGGGAAATATCCTGGACCACTCCGTGTTGAGCCTTGCTATGGTCAGTCCCATGGATTGTGCTGCATCGTGAAATGCCTTGTAGTTACCCCAATACCCAGGGCCGTTCTCGGGAAGGTCACCGCTCACGAGGCCTGCGGCGATGTTTTCTGGGTCGTGCACCCAGGCGTACCAGTCGCTGTTCTTGTCCTCTGAGCCCGGGGTTCCCATCTCTGATTGAAATCCCGCCTGCGACCATCCGAACCTAAAATCCTTTGGGAATTTCATAATTAAAATCCGCGCTAGCTTAAAGCTCTTGCCGTTGAGACAGATCAGTAAACTTTTATATAACGGCGTGATTTAGGATGAAATGGACATCAAAGTTGGGAATACGCGCCTTGTCAGGCTTAGGTCTTTTGGAGACAAGCCTGAGATTTACGCCAAGCTTGAGTGGGAAAACCCTTTTGGTTCGGTCAAAGACAGGGCTGCGTACTTCATGCTCAGTAGGGCAGTGGCCGAAGGGCGCCTCTCATCGAAAAAAGTGATGGAGGCAACAAGCGGGAATACTGGGGTGGCCTTGGCTGGTATGTGCAGGCTTTTGGGCCTTGACTTCACCGCCGTTGTGCCGGAAAGGGTCTCTCCAAACGTCAAAGCCAAGATAGAGGGATTGGGAGGTCACATAATAGTCGTCAAGGAGGGCACGTATCCTGATGAGGGAGAGGGGACCTCTCAGGCCGTAAGGTACGTGAAGGAGAACTCCAAAGGTTATTTCGTTCCAAACCAGTTTGAAAACGAAGCCAACTTCGAGGCTCATTACGCGGGCACTGGGCCCGAGATATGGCGCGACGTTGAGGTGAACTACCTTGTAGCCGGCATGGGCACCGGGGGGACGATAACTGGTGCTGGAAAGTACCTCAGCGAGAGAGGGGTTGAAGTGATAGGAGTAGAACCGAAGAGGTCGTTTAGGGTACCTGGGCTGAGAAATGTGGAGGCTAACGGCATGTCCCCTCTTCTCGAGAGGCACTTCGACGTGGTGGACTACGTGGTGAAGGTTGACTCTGGCGCCATAAACCTTGTAAGGGAGGTTCTCGAAAGGGAGGGTCTCTTCATAGGCATGTCTTCTGCGGCGGCCCTTGCGGGAGCGCTGAAGCTCTTAAAGGGAAAGCCGAAAAGGGCCGCCGTTATCTTTCCGGACTCTGGATGGAACTACATAACGACTTACGAGAAGATGGGCATAAATGTAAACGGTTATTCGACTGAACCGCTTAAGGTTGCCCCGTTGCGCTGATGGGGTTTTGATGGAATGCATGCGAGCGCCGCCTGAACAACTTAACGCCAACGTACAAGATGATAGCGACGATCACGACGATGGAGATCGGTATGAGGTACTTATTAATCCAGGCCGAAACGATCTCCCAGCGCGAGCCCAGCGTAAGGCCGGCGTAGATCAGTGAGGCGTTCCATATGGCCGATCCCGCAAGTGTATACGCGAGGAACTTCTTCTTACTCATGGCAAACATGCCTGCAGGGATCGATATGAGGGCGCGTAGCCCTATAACGAACCTAGCTAAGAGCACTGCTATTGGCCCGTGCCTCTGAAACCAGTCCGTAGCGGTTTTCAACGACCTCTCGTTAATTAGGGGAAGCTTTGTCACTGACTTGCCGAGTTTCAGACCTAAGGCGTAATCTACGGCGGAGCCAATTATGGAGCCTGCTAACGAAGCGACAAAAGCTAGCCAGAAATCCGTCCTTCCTTGGTAAACGAGATAGCCCTCCAGGGGCAGTATGACCTCGCTGGGTACTGGCAATGAGGCGCTTTCCATAGTCATGAGGACAATAAGGCCAATGTAGCCTCCAGCTTCGACCGCCTGGACTACCCATCCGAAGCTGACAATGCCAGAAATTGATGGCAAGTAGTCATCAAGGTCGTAAAAGTAAAAAACGGCGTACCCGAGCGCCAGAATGAACACAAGCAAGAGAATCAAGTAGCCTTTCTTTAATGCTTCCAACGTTTAGGTTTCAACTAATAGCTTAAATGCGTTACGAGACAAGTGGGCCGCCGACCTTAAGCGTCGCTATCTTAAGTAATGATATGTACGATGCTGAAGCCTTTAAGAGCGCCATAAGGGCATTTGAGTCCGAGCTCGTGAGGCTTAATGCCTCCAAGAGAAGCGTGCCCGGCTACGAAGTATGCGAAGATCTTAAGTTCGTGGAGCCCAAGCCAGCATATGACTTTGACCTGGCTTTCTGCGATGGCGGTAATTACCCCATATTCACTAGCAGCTACTTCATATTTCAGTTAAATCGCGTTTTCGCGTCCTCGTGGAAGGGAAGGAAGAGGACCGCTTACGTTTCCGTTGATTTCCTTACGTTAACCAGAAGGACGAACGAGGGATTTTCGAGCGCGGTATACCCTCTTAAGGCAACATCCGATATCGCTGTTGGCGACGTCCTTCCAAGCGAGCCTGAGACCGTCGTGGACTACAAGGAGCTTATGGGACTCGATGCATTAACTGCAGCCTCGCAACTCCCCAGGAGAATAGCCGAGAAGAAGCTGGCACGGACGCTCATAGGAGATCACGTGGTGGTCCTTGACGGGTTATTGCAACCTGAATGCCAGGCCGAGTGGAACGCCATAAATGAGCTACGCTCCTTATCGCAGGCAGGCAATCACTTAGTGGCAGGGCTTGCAAAAACGGCGGCCCTTTTGGATCCCGCCCTTGTGCCCGCAGCCCTTTTAGATAAGGAAGGGGAGTGGTACGTCCGCATAGCAAGGGTGACGCCCAGGGGAAGCGACCTATATGCGGCAAAGTTTCACAGGGCAGCGATCGCGCCTTACTTCGTTGAGGCGGTCGAGGGCGATGAGCGTTCGATCGAGGACCTTTTCGATGCCCTTTTCTCCGACTCCCTTGATCCTCACTTACCAGGCTATCCACATGGGTTAATCGACGCTGATAAGAATGCCAGAGTTGGTATGCGTGAGGCAGAGCGCCTCAGGGAAGAGATCCTGCGGGTGATGGAGCCAGAGCTGGCCAAGGGCATAGTGCGTGGTGAAAGAACGCTTGGAACGCACGACCTTTTAAATGCTCTAAATTCAATGTAAGTCATGGATGACGAAGTCGGAGTTATAGCTGGAGGGGCTTTCGGGGAGATAGTGCTTCGCAAGGACAGCGATAAGGATTTGGAGCTGGGGCAGCTGCTCGTCTACGAGAAGGGCGATAAGAAGCTCATATTGAAGGTCGTGGATCTAGTCCACGGCTCCACGCTGCCTCAGAGCTCGGTCGACATGGCACAGGGTTACGCGAGGGAAGAGGGAATGCCGCCTCTGTCGGTATACGAATCAGACGAAAAGGTATCTTACTTCACGAAGGCGATAATGAAGCCGCTTGTTGAGATAAGGAGAGAAGGCACCGCGCAAACGGTCATAACTCCCAAGAGTCTACCAGAATGGTGGGAAGCGGTAAGGATCGCTAGGACAGAGGACCTCGACTTTTTGCAGGAAGAGGGAGCGTTCTTGGGGTACCTTAGGAACGGCTCAAGGGTGATAAACATCGAAGTCAGGATCCCCCCGGAAAAGCTAATAGCGCATCACGTTCTCATAGCGGCCAGCACCGGAAAGGGCAAGAGCAACCTGGTCAAGGTCATGCTTAGCTCTTTAGCGCAGGAAGGATGCTGTGGCGCATTTGTCATAGATCCTCATGGCGAGTACTGGGGATTTCACGAGGAAGGGCTGAAGGGCCTCGGCGAAAGGGTGGTGCTACTCTCTCCGGAGCCGCCTCCAGGAGGTATAACCCTGAGGATCCACGTGGATTCGCTGCTTCCAGAGCACTTCTCCGGGATAACGAACTTAAGCCCTGCACAGGAGGAGGCGCTCCAGATGCTTTGGAAGCAAAAGCATGGCAAGGGATGGCTTTCCACGTTTCTTGGTTCTGATGTGTTAGCTGATATGAATAATCAGGGAGTTCGTGCATCAACGCTTGAAGTCCTCAGGCGCAAGCTCAGGTTAATACTTTCATGGGAAGACGATCAAGGGATTTTCACGATAAGTGGAGGCGAGAAGACGGTAAATCAGATCGTGGACTTTCTTGAGGATAGGAAAACGGTGATAGTGGACACGTCATCGTTGGCTGAAGGCGCGGAGCTTTTGATATCAAACGTGGTGGCGAGTGAGGTGCTGAGGAGGCACGAGCGCGCTAAGGCTAGGGGAACTTTGGATCGGCTACCACCCGTTGGAATAGTCCTTGAGGAGGCCGCCAGGGTTCTCGGAGAGGGGGTTGAGCCTAACGTGTTAGAGAGGATAGCAAGAGAGGGGCGTAAGTTCAAGGTTGGTCTCATAGCCGTTACGCAACTTCCCTCGCTTATACAGAAGGAACTGATAGCGAATATGAACACCAAGATAATACTTGGAAATGAGGCGAGGACCGAAAGGGATGCTCTCATAAATTCATCACCTCAGGACCTTTCTAACGAAGATGAAGAAATAGCGCAGCTGGACGTGGGAGAGGGCATAGTCGCAAGTTCATTTCTCAAGATGGCTGTCCCCATAAAGGTACCTCTATTTGAAGGTATAAGAAAAAGCGAGAATAAGGATAGGCCGAAACTGGCGTTAAGTGCTAGGCCAGAGAAGCGAGCGCTTTATAAACTCGAATAGACTCTTAGGATATTAAATCGTTGAGATCACGGTAAAAGCGCCGGATTACGCGATTTAGGTTCAAGGTCGTTTGGCTTAGACGGTTTTACTCTAATGAGCTTAAGGGGTTCAGGGGGGAAGGAAGTCCCCTTAAGGAAACGAGAGCCCCCTCGCGGAAGTTCCACAAACCTCTAACCTGAGAGGGGCCCGTTGTCGGTGCGCCCTCCC
>ERZ1669250.916-NODE-916-length-10917-cov-3.579635_pt1 | contig 10917 bp, 13 predicted proteins | sample MGYA00579295_ERZ1669250 | MGnify/ENA primary metagenome ERZ1669250 (study PRJEB41166, sample SAMN08046056) | hot springs metagenome | biome: hot spring; feature: acid hot spring; material: thermophilic sediment; isolation source: thermophilic sediment from acid...
TGCCGGTGCATGGTCTTATACTATATCAGATTTTTGGAGTCCCTCTTCGGCTCTTCATAGTGTGGGGAAATACAGGATTATTTATATATGAAATAAGCATATGGTTCGAAAGACTGGGTTTCCATAAGTAACTGTCAATTCCTATAATTAAAAGCCAGACCCCGTTTTAGAAATACCTTACTCCAGGAGCCTTTCTGTGGTCGGTTAGGCATATCTGTCTTTCCTTTGTAAATAATGGCGTAAAGGGTAGAAGCCCGACTCACCAGTAAAATTAAAATCCTTAGTGAAGAATCTAATGTAAAACAGATTGCCCTACCAGTTCTTTAGTAATTAATACTTTTGAATCACATGCTTTTGAAAGATGGTATGACAAAGAGAAATGGCCTTTTTTATTTTCATCAGTATAATAATAGAGAATGACTTTTGTTCCATCTTTTTTCGCTTCATTTATGACTGGAACGAAATCGGTATCGCAAGTTAATAAAATTGCATTCCTTATACCACTTTTATATAAGCGTAATAAGTCCATTGTGAATAGAGTATCAACTCCTTTTTCTGTGAACTTATAATCAGTATTGCCACATTTTTCAATTTTTAATTTTTGAAGTCTGCCTTCCCTTATTATTACTCCACGCCTTTCCATCGCCGCTTTAAATTTATCGTACTTCGCTTTTCTAATTGATTCGTCTGATGTCGGTCTTGAGCTCTGAAAAGGGGGACAAGTATATAAAAACACCTGGTTTAGCCATAGGTTATTTTGCTTAGATACCCTAATTGCTAATTCTTTAATATCGATATGCTTTTCGCCTCCAAATCCCAACTCTTTCGCAATTAAATCCAAGTAATGGGCATCAATTAGAACAGCTGTACCTTCCATAAAAACACTGGCGACCCCGTAGGATCACCAGGGATCATATTTATACAATAATTTTCATTGTTTATAAATCTTTCCTGATTACATACTACGCTACTAAAGTTCTCTATGGCGTAAAAGGTAAGGGTTAGAGACCTCTTAACCCTGGTATAGAGCTTACATTTATGGCATTGAACTAGTTGAGGGATAGCCTTCGGTGGGGATTGAACCCACGACTTCCTGATTACAAGTCAGGCGCTCTAACCACTGAGCTACGAAGGCATAGGTATCTTAATATCTCTTTTAAATAAAACTCTTTGTTATATATTATTAATTATGGTTGAAATTAAACCTAATACCTACATCGACATACACGCTCATCTAAGTGACGAAAGGTTTGATTCCGTCAGAGAGAAATTAATAGACAGATTACAGGACTTTATAGTGCTTAATGCAGGAGAGAACAAGAAGGAGAATATCAAAGTTATTAATGAGTATCACAGTCACGCTAATATCCTGCCTTGCATCGGTTTGCATCCAAATGAGGTGATTAAGCTGGAGGAGGGTCAACTTTCTGAAAATATGTCTTATTTGGGTGAAAACATAAGTAAATTTTTTGCGGTGTCTGAGATAGGGCTAGACTACAAGGGCAAGACTGAGGATAACATCGCCTTAGAGAAGAGAGTACTAGAGCAGATCCTAAGCCTGTCCGAGAAGTATGGAAAAGTCTGCATACTTCATAGCAGGAAATCGATGGCTGATCTATTGGATATATTAAAATCTTATAAAATCAAAGCTATATTGCACAATTTTGAGGGAAATTCCACGCAATTGTCTATGGCGGTCGACGCAGGTTTTTTCATAAGTGTCTCCACTGGTTTCATGAAATTTAAAAAAGACAGTCTAATAAAGAAAATCCCACTCGATCATCTTTTCTTTGAGACAGATTCGCCAGCCTTAAACGCATACGGCGCCCCAGGGGAATTGAATACACCTTTGAACATCGTTAAAATAATGCAGTACTTCGCAGATTTGAGGCATGTCAGCATGGAAGAACTTATAGAGAGAATTCGTTCTAATTTCATCAATGTTTTTAGAGCAAATCTTTAGATTCTCTTTTTCCAAAAATCTCTTAATCTTAAGAAATTGCATTAAATCAGTCTTTTATTTTGACGATTACATATAATCTGATGGATAACATCGTATTGCTAGGAACTGGCTCTGCTGTGCCTACAAAGAGCAGGAATCACCCATCAATCTATCTCAATCTTTCTGGAAGCAAGGTGCTTTTGGACTGCGGGGAGGGTACGCAAAGACAGATAAGGCTGGCTGGCTTGAGTCCATCTATAGACTATATATTTTTAACCCACTGGCATGGCGATCATTCCCTAGGTGTAGGGGGTGTAATACAAAGTTTGAACATGTCAAAATCAAATAAACCCTTATATATATTCGGCCCTGAAGGCACTGAAAAAAGTGTGAAAAATATCTTGTCCACGTATAAATTCTACAATAATATGAACATTGTAACTAGAGAGATAGACCAACCAAGAGAGAAAAAGGTCGTAAGTATAGGCAATCATGATATTTACTCGATGAACGTAAGGCATTCTGTTCCCTGTGTAGGGTACAAAATCAAGGAAAAAGACAGCATAAACATAAATAAGGATTTTCTCAAATCTCACGGTATAAAACCGTCTGAAGAGCTTAGGAAGCTCAAAGAAGGAAAAGATATAATTTACAATGGAAAGAAAATAAAGGCAAGCGATGCTACGTACATAAAAAAAGGGATGACCCTCGCTTATCTTACGGATCTGATATACGAGGAGAAGCTGGTAAAATTTGTGCAGGGAGTAGATGTTTTAATAACAGAATGCACTTTTTCATTCACGAAACAGAAAGAGGCAAAAGTATCTTTTCATTTAACCACGGAAGACGCAATTAAATTGGCTTCAAAGGCGAAGGTTAAGTCGTTAGTGCTAATGCATCAAAGTCAAAGGTATGAAGGCACTGATATTATAGACAAAGAGGTAAAAGACCTGTGTAAGAAGTACAAGTGCAAATTTAATACAATAATGGGTAAGGACCTGGATCGTATAAACTTGTGGTAGTGATCGTATGGATTTTGTGGATATAGTCTTGAACAATAATAATGAGTTTTTAGAGGAAGTAAAGAAGTTAGGCTTCAAAAAAATAGTTCTCATGCAAAATGGGGAACTTTTTGACCCAGACAGTAAAAACCATTTCACCTTAAGTGTCTACTCTACGGGTAATTATATAAGCGCGATAAGGAAAGGCTCTGCTCAGGCTATATTCGGGCTGTATGCAAATAAGGTGATATTAAACCCAGGCTTGTGCAAGAAGCTTAAAGAGAGTGGGACATTTGTGATATTTGATTTCAAGTCATTGATAAGGTCTAAAAACTATTTTGATGCGTACAAGTTATACCTTAGAAATTCTACTTTATGCGATGAGCACGGTGTAGATGCCCTGTTTGTATCTGCGGCTGAAAAGGTCAACGAGATAAAATCCCCGATACAGCTTGTTTCTTTTGCTTTGGAGTTTGGTTATAAATACCAAAACTTTAGGAGAGCGTCTAAAAGATTTATAAGCATGCTATAGATCAATTTATAGTAGGACATGGCATTTATGTCACAGATAAAATTGTTTTTGTTGTTTTCCGTATTAGCCGTCTTGTTGGTGTTTTTGGGTGGCATAATAGGCTACATTTTTGGTGATGTACTGCTGTTCGTGTCGATTTTCTTGGTATTGGCACTGGGGTTGAACTTTTACTCGTATTTTTACAGCGACAAGTTGGCATTGAGGATGACAAAATCTAAGCTTGTAACAGAGAAAGAAGAACCAAGGCTGTACAGGGTAGTCAAGAAAGTAGCTGATAAAGTTAATATCAAAATGCCGAAGGTTGGAGTCATGGAGACAAATACCCCCAATGCCTTTGCTACAGGAAGAGATGAGGAGCACTCGGTCGTAGTTGCCACTAGAGGGATACTGAATATACTGGATGATGATGAGCTGGAGGCTGTTATTGGGCATGAGATAGGTCATATCACAAATAAGGACATATTAATATCTACAATCGCAGCAAGCATTGCGACGATGATATCGTATATTGGAAATATCATCATATTCTCCGAGATCTTCGGTGGAGATCAGAGGAACAATAACTCAGGGGTACTGTTGCTGGTAGCTGCGGTTCTTATCCCTATAGGCGCAACGTTTGTTCAGTTAGGAATATCAAGATCTAGGGAGACAAATGCGGATATAACAAGTGTGAAGACTGTGAAAAAGCCTGATGCGTTGATATCAGCTTTGAGGAAGATAAGCAATGTTACGCCGGCTAAAGTGGTAAGAAGCAATAATGTAGGCGCTTTCTCCTCCCTTTTTATTGTTAATAACTTTAGTTCTCACACTTTGATGAATTTGTTCTCTACCCACCCTCCATTAGACAAGAGAATAGCAGATATAACAAAGGCGAAAAAAGAGCTAGGGATATAAGATCTATGTCAATCCTATGAGCGTGCATTTGCTGTTAACTATGACAGTGTCTTTGGATGTGCATGTTGATTTTAGTGAGCTGTTAGACACAGCGCACCCATACCCATAAGCAATGTCATTAGATATACAGGAGTTAGGTATGGTTCCAGTGGTTCTGCTAAGATTCTGACACTGTAATTCGCACAACCCCTGTGCAACTTCTCTGTGTTGTATCGTTGGATCAGAATAGAATATAATCGCACCTATAATTAGAATAAAGACAATAGCTATAATTATAGTTTCGGACTTATTCATAGTTTTCAGCCTATGTAGTGTTTAATCTGATCTTTATCTGACCAAATCTCGATAAGTTTATCTCTTTGCCTAGGATCAAGTTGGTCCAATGAGATAATATCACCATCTTCATCCTCATCGTAGTCTGTATAGCCAATCTCCATAGATGAACCTCCAGTATTCACTGAAAACCTATAAATTATACTAAAACATCAAATTATTTAAGCTTGATGGACTATATGTTTTTTATATACGTCGGAGAAATGAGATAATTATGCCATATAGAAGGGTTAGTGTTATTATTCTAAAGGGCGACCAAGTTCTCTTGGTTAAATTAAAAGAGATGGATAGAGCTCTGCCTAGGTCTACATGGGTGTTTCCATTTCTTAGTCTAAGCGAAGGAGATAGCCCACGTAAAGCTATGGGTGATCTGCTTACAAACTTGAGTATTTCCTTTGACATACAGGATAAGATATTCAGGTATGTGCCAAGTGAAAATCCAAAGTTAAACTACATCGTATATGTGGTGTCATATAAATCTGGAGATCCGGATGTTTCCAAATACTTCCAGACCTACAAGTGGGTTAACATAAAAGATATAACAGCATATTCCACCTCTTTTATGGACTCGAATATAACTGCTTACCTTAATGACGTTGCTGAAAGATACGCTAAATTTGATTTCAATAAGACTTAGTGAAGTTTACATCTTTCACTAGAATAGACGGCACATGGGTCGGTATGTCATTCTCCCAAGATTTCACATATCTTCCGTTGTTCCCGAAGTATAGTATGTTTTTCATTTGATTAAGTATATTATCACTTATTCTTAGGTTTTTTATTGCGCCTTTGACTGTTCCTCTCTCAATCAGCAGCACTGCGTCCTTTGGCATAGTCGAATAATCACCTTTCAGTATGTTGTTGAATCTTGTGTACCAAAGATTGTTTATCACAATACATCTTTCAGTCTTACCTAAAAGTTCATCGTATGATAAATTTCCATTGTCTACGAACAGGTTCCTTGGTTCCCCGCTTATTATCCCTGCATTACCATGGTTCTTTGCCTTTAAGGCAGCAGCTGTCGTGTTGTTGTGCAGCAATTCCAATAATTTCCCATCCTTTACGATGTAAAAGTTAGAGCATTTTGTGTTCTCATCGTCAAACGGAGTAAACTCAGGCCCATCAAATCGGTCTTGCATGGAGACAACTTCAGATGCGACATAAGTGTTTATTTTGTCAACTAGAAAGCTTTCATGGTTCAATATATTAAACGCGGATGCGGACTGCGCAAGCATAGAAAACAGCACAGAGCTTGCCATAGGGAGCAGTATGGCATCAGCTTTACCTTGAAAGTCTACCCAATTAGGTTTTATGTCAGCTAAGCCTTCTATCTCATTGATCACAGTTTTAGGGTCTATCTTCTCATTTTGGCTGTATACTCTGCCATAAGCGCCAACATAGCTTTTCTTTCCGTTTAAGTTAAGTTCGCTGCTTCCAGCTTGAACTGATATATCTTTGCCAAATGAATCCACTGTATGTGTTTTAATCTTGTTTTGCTTTATAGTTCCGTTTAATATTATACCAGTTTGTGAAGATTCCTTCAACAAGTCTTCTACTATATTGTTTTGTTTTGTGTATTTTCCATTGAAACTGTATTTTATCTTTCCAGGAGTTATGCCCTTGAATTGGGTTTCTCCTACATTATTGAGTAAGTTTACCGCTCTACTTACTATTTTATCCTCGCTGTCATCTATCTTTGCGTATATATTTGTCCTCTTTTTCCCTTTTGTTACATATGCTATGATCTGCTCTGACCATTGTTTCTCTAGTATAGAAACTTTATTGTCGAATATCCTTGTTACCTCTTCTTCAGATATAGCGTAGTTTATCGATGAGGCTATACCCTCTTGTTCTAGCTTTTTGATCAGTAAATTCAGGTTAATACACAGTCACCCCTTCAATTAGCATGTTAGGCCCACCTACAAAAACAGGTATACCCTGCATCGGATCTCCTTTACCGCACTCCGCAGCGTTAAATTCTAAATTTTCATCAACAGCAACTACATTATTCCACAGGTTTTTGGTTGTGATCTCTATGACAGGGTCCTTTATCATTTCCCCTATCTCCCCATTTTTCACATAGTACGCTTCTAAGCCAACATATTTTTGGTTCTCCCTAGTTTCATTTATGTTCCATTCGTTGAATGATTTAACATATATCCCCTCTTTCAGTTGTTCTAGAAGCTCTTCGAATGTTAAGCTACCTGGTGCTACGTAAGTATTTGCCATCCTTATTATGGGCTCCATTGCTGCTGTGGAAGACCTTAGAGCTGCATTGCTTTGCATTCCTATCTTTCTTGAGTAAGCTCTGTCCATCAAGAAGCTGTTAACTATCCCTCTGTCTACAAGTTTTCTCTTCGAAGCTTTTGTACCTTCGCTGTCGAATTTATAGAAACCATATGAGCCGGGTATAGTCGGGTCATCAAATATACTGACTTTATCTGAGCCTATCCTTCTTCGGTTTGAAATGTCATTCTTATCAAAGTAAGAGCTGCCCCCTTGTGCTTGCTCCCTCCCTAGAACCCTGTCTAATTCTAATGGGTGTCCTATACTTTCATGCGCCATTATTCCAGATATCTCGCTTCCAACGATTATGTTATACTTCTTTGGCACTGCCTTATTGATATTTTTTGATACCTTGTGAAGCACATCCACCTCGCTCTTTAGTTTGTTTGTTAACTTAAAGTCTAAATCACGATATGCCCCAGAATATCCTACCTGAATGTAGCGTGTTACTGGATTTAGATCATCTATCACCAAAGTAACTAATGAGTTGATGTAAGGGATCTTAGCTTCTATGAAGCTGCCCGTACTGTCCATGAATATGCGTCTAGTAAGCGTAAGTCCAAAGAATACATTATTTGTCTTGACCTTCTTATTCTGCAGATACTCGGAGATATGATCTGCGTCTTTACCTAATCTATCCAAACTGATATCCTCAATTTTTTCTTTTCCCTCCTTTACCTCGTACTTCTCATTTACCGTTTTATCAGTCGGGGATATGTCATTTATTTCAAATTCCTTTATTTTGTCCATCTTTTCTTTCAAGTGATTTACAGCGTCGTAAACATCAAATTTATTTGGGAGATTTGAAGAGGCAAATCCAATCCTGCCCTTCTTGGAGAACCTGACACCTACAAGGACTTCATCTCCCTCCTCAGCTATGTTCAGCTTCCCATTCGTAATCCATACACCTTTCGAGACACTGCTCTCCAAATTTATCTGTAAAAAATCTACCTGGCTCTTTAATCTCTTACGCAGTCTTTCAGCAAAATCAATGTGATCATCAAAATTAGGCATAAAAATTGACCTTATCCGTAAGTTTCTTCCTTTAAGCTTTTTGTTTGGTTTGTTTTGTTTATTAAGCTGTTTAATTTACTGACAACTCTCTTGTACTCATTCACTAAGTCAGTAGTGTCGATATGAATATCAATCACGTTCTCCAGGGCTTTTATTAGAGATGACGCAGCTAATCCATCAGGGATGCTCATGTGGGTCTCTGCCATCAGGCCTAAGAATGGAATTTTATTGTCCTTCGCCGTCAAAGCTATACTTGCGTTTATACCTATCATAGCGCCGTCTTCCAGTTCCTTTGCATTTTTTATCTCCTTATCAAAGCCTTCGGATACGAAATAAGTTTCACCCTTTTCCTTCTCTTCAGAAGCTTCTATAGCATCTATCGCAATTATTCCTCTGGCCTTTACCTTTTCATAGAGCTCGAGAATATCCTTTGTGAGCTCATTTATATTTTGTACAGGTATCGGAACCTGAGAGGTTATGAAGATAGAATTTCCACCCTCAAATAATCTCACTGGATAATCCAGATGTTTATCTTCGATTATTGCAATTTGACTTAGGCTGCTTACTTGAATATGGCCCACTTTTTTGATTATCTTTTTTTGTATCAGATAGTTCGCCGCAAGCAAAGACACAAGTCCTGCAGTTGGAAAAGCGGTAACTATGTAGTGGCCCGGCGTTATCTGCGAATTTAAAATAATTTTATTTTCCATTGGAATACTTCTCATTATCGGTTTATAAGTTTTTAGCCAAATAGTGCATTGTATGCCTGCCTAATTTACAGAGGGAAATAAGGTATTTTCCCTAAGAATATCATAACGCTTACGGCTAATGAGATGACAAAAAATGTAGCCCATATTTTCTTGTCCCATCTGAAGACCTTCGCCCCATCCAATGGCATTATTGGTATCAAGTTAAACGCACAAAGATAAAAGTTTACGAAAGCTGGTATCGCAAGTATTATCAGGATAGGGTAAGCCGCTGCTACGGTTAAGTTTAAGTATATAGCTAAAAAGAAAGCAAGATAAAATAATCCAAGGAAAACAAAGCCGAATATCAGATTTATCTTTGGTCCAGCAAATGATATTACTCCATACCTTTTCCTGAATCCATTTGGATCCATATACATCTCACTCGGGTCTGGTTCAAAGTATGTTGCCCCAGGTGCGGCGTATACAAATCCGAATAAGCTAGTTACAAGCGCAAGGAGAAGCCCAAAAATCCACATCCTGAAATGCGCTTCGTATCCGTATCTCTGTGCGTCGAACTTATGCATTAGCTCGTGCATTATAAATCCACAGGCTATGGCTATCATTGAGCCTATGAATATGTAAATGAAGGAGAATTTACCTAGAATCTGTAGAATTTGCGACCCTGAAAAGTCATAAAAGAGAGCGTAGGCAAATGCAACTGATAGTGCAAACCACGCGATACCTATATCTATCAATTCTCTTTTGTTGAAACCGTACCTGGTATAATCAATATTGAGTCTAAGATTGAACCTGCGCAATGCATGTCTTTTACTATGCTTTATTACCCTTGCTCTTCTCTCTACCATATGCCAGCAGAAACTACCTCTTTGTATAAATCCATTAAGTCATCCAAGCTAAGAAAGAAAACTTTCTCCTTTAAATAGTTCTTGTTGACTTTACTTAGCTTTTCCCTTATCAAATCTTTGTCGCTTGTTTTAAGTTTGCTTCTGCTTGACATTATAGCTGTATAAACGTTCTTTTTTTTGTGTTGGAAAATAAGTTTGCAGAAGTTTATGAAGTTGTCATCAATCTTTATGTTCTTTGGTTTTATCTTTATCACTATTGAATCAACTGAGGGGATAGGCCTGAAGTTTGCTTTGCTGACATCCATTATCTTGTTGATACTGCAAGTATATGTGCAGAATACAGTTAGCATAGAATAATCAGTGTAGCCGGGGGCAGCGAGCATTCTCTCCCCAAACTCCTTCTGATACATTAACACCGCTATAGAGTTCGTGTGGTTGTTCATAAATCGGATTATCCTCTCAGTTATAGGTGATGCGATGCTGTAGGGTAAATTGGATATTATCTTATTTACATCCTCAGGGAAAGATATCTCTAGAATATCTTGGTTCATGAACTCTATGTTTTTGTAGTTTGAAAGCTTTACCTTTGATTTATCTATTAGGAATAAGTCTTTCTCGACCGCATACACTTTTTTTGCCTTTGAAGCTATCTTCTCTGTGAGCCTTCCATCCCCACTCCCTATCTCTAAGACTATATCGTTTTTATCGAGTTCTGCTGCTTCTATTATCTTGTCCATTATGGCTTTATTCTTCAGGAAAACTTTTGAGTTGTTCATACTATTATCTTGATTATCTGCCCATTTTCAAGCGGTTTGTCATTTCTTATCTTAAGCCCAGTTCTACAGTCTATAGCGCCTTTGTAGTTTTTGGCCACTTCTGTGTGCACCTTCTCTGCTAGATCTTTTGGCGTTGCATTCTCATCCAAAAGATACGCATCTGGCAGGACTCTTCCCTGGCTGTCTGTGAGTCTTTTCTCATCCACGACAGGAAAGGCGACCTTCCAATTCATAGTCTTGAAAACTAGTGTGTTTATGAGTGAATCAACACCAGTTCCCCCAAATTTGTCCATCATGCCTTTAATCATGTCCAGCGCACCCCGCTGCTGTGGATTTATATCTTTTTTTATTTCAAAGATGCTTCCGTTGTAACTTATAAAACCATGCTTCTCAGCTTCCTTAAGTGTAAGTTCTGCCCCAGCTGAGCAGGGTACGAAATCATACTGGAATCTAGATCTCAACTGTTTCAATTTCTCTTCTAGGTCTTCAGTTATATCCATCTTATTGCACGCGACTATCATCTTTTTATCTGACTCTAATAGGTAGTCTATAAATTCCCCCAAGTTAAGGTCATCTGGTCGATT
>ERZ1669250.917-NODE-917-length-10916-cov-8.223828_pt1 | contig 10916 bp, 10 predicted proteins | sample MGYA00579295_ERZ1669250 | MGnify/ENA primary metagenome ERZ1669250 (study PRJEB41166, sample SAMN08046056) | hot springs metagenome | biome: hot spring; feature: acid hot spring; material: thermophilic sediment; isolation source: thermophilic sediment from acid...
GAGACAGTACAGCAGTACCGCCATAGACACAATAAGCATTAAGTTACCGGCGGGTTGGTGGATACAGGTAAATACAACAAACACAGCCATAGGAACCCCAGTGGTGGTTGGCTTATGAGGCATACCGGTATTAGTAATGTCATCGCCACAGTACTTCTCATAGCCGTTGCCATGGCCTTGGTCGCTGCTTTAGCGTCCTTTGTTTTTGGTATCCTAGGGAACACCGTTAGGAATCCTAATTGGCCGTTGATGTATTATTCATTATATAATAATTACACGTCCCTTAAGAGAAATTACACATTATTATTTCAACAGTACGAGGAACTTCAGAGTAAGTACGAACAACTTCTAAACAAGGCCGTTCAGTATTCATGCGTTAATGATGTATACGCAACGTCCACGACCAACTCATTGCAAGGGACCTTGGCAAATAGTCAGAATACGACCCTTAATAATTCTAATAATACTAATACGAGTCCCTTGGGTTATGATTATGACTCATTGTTTATGTACCCCAGCTACTTTACTTATGAAATATCGAATATAAGTACCTTCTTTATTGTCTTGACTATCCATAATGGTTTGAATACGACGGTTACATTATATAACATCACTATATATGTTAATAATGACATCATCGGCAACGCAACCATTGGTGCTACTTATAGTGTTAATTCTACTGATGATATATTGATAGCATTATTCCCTGGCACTAGAATTGGTGAATCGTCATCATTAGGGAATTACTTCAATAATGAGGTGATTCTATTCAATTCCACCTTACCTACGAACATTACGGCCATAAACGTATTGATTGGTTACGGCTATGGCAATAAGACATTCACCTATAGTTATGCCATTAATCAAAGCACAATGCTTAATACTTAATGGTAATAGTTCGAGAATTCCTGAGATATGGGTATTGTAGGTAAGAGAGCAGCGTCAAGCATATTTTATGGAGTTACCGGCAGTATTGCATCAACATTGGTAGCATTTGCTGGTAGTGTTGTTCTTGCTAGGCTGCTTGGACCTAACTATTATGGTCTAGTCTATGCACTGGTAGCCCTACCTCAATCACTAGTTGGCCTTGTCGATCTCGGTCTCAACGGCATTATTGTTAGGTATGGTTCTAGGAATGAGTGGGATACTGCCTTATCGGCTGCATTTTTACGAACGACACTCGTAATAATAATGACCACGGCATTCCTATTATTATCCAGGTATATAGCCTATGTATTCAAAAGGCCATATATAATACATTACATGCTTTTCGTCACACTTTACTTCTTTGCGTATTCCCTCGCATTAATGATGGAGGCCCTTGTGGGTACGCTGGGGCTATTCCGTGTCACTAATGCTATGATTGTAACCAGAACCACCGTTAGGGTATCGATTGCCATAGTACTTGTCCTACTTGGCTTTGGCGCTATTAGTGTTATAATAGGCTTGATAATTGGGTACTCGCTTGAAGCGTCGGTATTGGCATCAATAGCTATTTATAAGTTACGGCAAAGAATAATTCAGTTAATTCGCGATACTAAGAGATTATCTCGTGGCATACGTGAGGTGATAGCGAAAATGATGCCGTTAATTGCGAACGTTGTTGTTGGTTCGATAGTATCTCCCGTAATTTCTATGTTGCAGGTTAGGTACTCGAATAATGAGCTTCTTGGGAATTTTAATGTGTCATCTAACATAGCCGCTATCCTTGATAGAATAGCCAATATTGTTAGTGGTGGTGTAACTTACGGCATAACCGCATCTAAGGATCCAGATACTATTAATAAGTCCTTCATAAAGGGGTCGATGTACTCGATATTAATAATCGGATTCTTTTCCATTGGTGCTCTTGTTTTTGCCAATAAACTTACCGCTGTTCTTTACGGGAGTGCCTATAAATATGCCTACCTAATGCTTATGCTGCAATCAGTTACGTTGCTTGGCGCAGTTTTTGGACAAAATACTTCGTTTCTATGGGCAGTTGGTGACACGAGATTGATAGGCTTACTTGGTGTAATCAACGCCCCGGTTTCTCTAGGTGCTGCCGTGATTTTGATCATGAAATTTGGCGGTGTTTGGGGGTCCCTATATACATTCATATTTAGCTCTTACTTTGGCAATATTCTCTCCCTCATATTAACATACAAAGTACATAAAGCTCTTCCTGACCTTAAATCTAATTTACGTGCATTAGTACCGAGCTTACTATCTGGCGCCATTATTTACCCATTCACATTATTCCTTACTCCGAAAATATCACTGCTACTGGCTATACCATATACATTATTATTTGCCTTATTTACGGCGTTGTTTCTCAGGGCTAAAGAGATTAATGAGTTAATAAGGGTAGTGGCTACGGATAGAATGTTAAGTCTAATTCTGCGTAAACCATTACTATTAATATTGAGGATTAATACCTACTTATACAATATGGGTTGGTTGCAGGAAAGGCTGCGTTATGATGAATAATAGGGAGATCAGGGTTGGGATAATACATAAGTCAATATTTAGCCGACACGGCGGTGGAGGGGCTGAGATATTCTCCTTAGAATTAGCCTCAGCATTGAAGGAGTTAGGGTTCAGGATTATTTACATAACAGGAGATGAATATAACTGGGAGTATTATAGGAAGATTAGCGGAGTTAATGTCAAGATTGATGGTGAAATTTTGTTTCGTAATCCACCATTATTTAAGGCATATGATGAGTTCATTGATATGCTAAGACTTAATAGCATGCGTAGGGAAATTGATATTTTGATAAATACCAATGGTGGCGTTAAACCCATACCTTTTGTTGATATTACGTACATTCACTCACCATTATTATTCAACATGTGGTATTCGTGGCCTTCCATATACAAGGCATACCTATTTCCTCGCAATGCCATTCTCAAATCATTTGCTAGGCATGGCATGTTGGGACTCATACTAACTAATTCTAGGTTTACAAAGATAGAAATTAAGAAGGTGATGGGGCTCGACTCAATAGTTCTTTATCCACCTATCGATGTGGAGAGGTACATGAAGTATTCAAATAATGAGAAGAGGGAAAGGCTCGTTATCTCAATTGGTAGGTTTTCACCCAAGAAGAGGTATGAAGATCTTATCGAGATTGCGAGTAGGGTTAAGGATGCCAAGTTCGTAATAATTGGTGCCGTTTCTGACGTGAACTATATGAGGAGAATCACCAGGCTAATTAAGGAGAAGGGCCTTAGTAATGTTATCGTTAAGCCTAACGCATCATTCCAGGAAAAACTGGAACTTTTGAGTAGGGCTAAGGTTTATCTCCATACGGCACGTAATGAGAGGTTCGGCATATCCATAGTGGAGGGTATGGCCGCAGGCTGTGTACCCGTGGTATATAGGAGCCGTGGCCCCTGGTTAGACATACTTGAGGAAAGACAGGGTGTTTATGGATTTGCATATAGGGACCTTGACGAGGCAGCCTCTATGATTGGCAATGTGTTGGATAATGACGCATTGTGGAGGGAGATCCTGATTAATACTAGGTCTCATGTACTTAAATTCTCAAGAAACGCCTTTAAGAGGAAGCTCATGATGATTATGAAAGAAACTTTAGCGACCCGAAATCATTATGATTAGGCATTATTTAGATAATGAATACCCAAGAGGACGTTAATAATAAGTCGCCGTTCTAAACAATGCCTAAGTTAATATATCTAGTCGGACCTGAAGGTGCCGGTAAATCCTCTAATGCTAGGTTAATCAAGTATTACCTTACTAAGTATTATGGTAGATGCGTTGCTGTTCCTAAACCTGGTGGTGAAATTAGAAGCAGGAACCTATTTGTTGATGTGCTTGCCAGGTTCTTAATGAGGGTTGGTAGAGTTGAGTATGACTATAGGCCTGAGGGTAAGCTCATGCGTAAGGTGGATAGCGTCCTAATGAGTAGGATACATGGATTATGGATATTCATAGAACTTCTCGGCTTTCTAACTGCTTACTTTGTTAAGGTAATTGCCGTACAGCTTTTCGGCTGTGACGTCGTGCTTACTAGGTTCATAATTGATTTCTTAACAGACATGTTCCTACTAAGTAGGCGCGCTGGTAAATCATTTAGGTTGGTCAGTACATTAACGTATGTATTCTTAAGGCCGATGTTCGGTGTTGACTTAATAATTTACTTAGATGCTGATTATTCAGTATTAAGGAAGCGCTATTATATTGCTAAGCGTGATATGATAGAGCCTCCGTGGAGGATCGCCAGGATACGAGTAATTAGTAGAGCGTTATTTAATATGATTAGTAAATATTACGATGATTTGATGTACATAGACACAACGGATAAGAGGTTGTCCCAAGTCTTTAATATAGTCTTCAGTAGGGTAAAGGGTTTATACGAGGATCATGGATAAAATCGTAATACTCGGCTGTAATGGAGGGACAGATATAGCATACGGTGGTGGTGCTTATGTGGTTACTGCAATGGCTAAGTGCTTATCTGAGAATGGGTTTGAAGTGCATTTAGTATCTACAATAGGCCTTGACCCACATGAACTAGTATCTGTGCACAATATATCATTTGGCAACAACGTATACACGCATTACCTATTCAAGTACAGCAGAAGTACTAAGATACCCTATATTATTGCCCTAAGATTACTCTCCAGACTTAAGAAACTGCTAAACTCGTTAAATCCAACACTCGTAATTTATAACGATGATTACCTACTAAGTATTGACCGTGAACTACGTAGGAATAAAGTTCCGAGAATACTCTATGCGCACTTTCCGTATATAACAAGGCGAAGGCTTGGTTTAGGTTTCACGTACAGGACGACGGAGTGGACATTAACTGAGGCCACAATTAATTATATTAGTATTGATAATATGTTTGGCGATCTAAGGGATATTGATTATTTAATAACGAATTCGGAGGGTTTAAATAACGTAATTAGGGTTGTTCATAACATTAATAATATAACCACTTTAAGACCACCACTCATACAAATAACTGGCAATACCAGACGTAAGTTAAGACCCATATTCCTGCATGCAGCAAGGCAGGATAAGACGTTCCTTCAGAACGAACTCATAAACTTCATGACAATAATCAATGAGAAGGTTCCAAACTCATTGTTTATAATTAATAGAAACAAGTCTCGGGCATTATTTAAGTTAAGTATTGGTAATGCGAGGATTATTGCGACTCAATGGATACCCAATGATTTATGGTATAAGGTGTTAAATGCAACAAAGTATTACCTGCACTTTAAGTGGTTTGAGGGTCTTGGAATAGCCACGGCTGAGGCTGTAATGAATGGTGCAATACCGATTGCGTATAGGTCCTCGTTTAATGGTAGTTGGACTGATATTGCTAGGCTTTGTGATAGGGATTGTGGATTTAGTAGTGTTGATGAGGCTGTGGAGCATGTGCTCGATTTCGAGAGTGATGATACTAAATTCAGTAGAGTTAGTAATTACCTAGTTAGTGAGCTTTCTAGGGTTATGAACTATGATTACTTCTGTAAGTCCCTAACTTCAATAATTAATAAATTCATATAATGAGGATACTAACGAACACAACCAAGATTGGGAAGCTACTCTCTAACTATGCAGAGGTTGAGGTTTTGAAGGTTAGGACTTTACGTGACCTAATAAGTAAAGTTGACATCAATAGCTACGACCTAATCTACTTCGCCAAGTACACACCACCGCTTCTAGATCTAGGCTTAATCAATCAATCCAGAACCAAGGGTAAACTAATGATTGGCATGCATGTACCTGTAAAAATCGACCACATAAATAGGCCACATCACATAATCTATAATCTGCTAATGCCTATGCAAACGACGTATTATTTAAGGATGTTGGGCGCTTATCTCCATGTCCTTAATAAGGATGATGAGGAATATCTTAGGAACAGAGTACATAGTAGGCTTAATAGTAGGGTTATATACGCACCATTGTTTACCGACACCAGTATATTTAAGCCTGGAAATAAGTATGGTACATTTACATTATTATATTCTGCAAGGGCGTCCTGGCAGAAGGGTACGGATATTGCCGTCAAAATAATTGAGAAGTTGATCATGGAGTTGAGGGATAATATTGAGATTAAGATTGTTGCATACGGTCCATTAACACACCTATACAACAAACTTAGGAAGTTCAGAAATATTGAAATACTTAATTACTTACCACTTGACGAATTTTCCAGCGTATTGTCAAAATCCCACGTGCTTCTATTCACGAGCAGGTACGAGTCCTTCGCACAGCTACCCCTAGACTCCTTAGCGTCAGGTACTCCTGTAGTTTCATTTAATGTGAGGGGGTTTGTTAAGGATTACGTTATTAAAGACAAAGTCCTAGGTAAGTACATAGTTGATTTTAATGATGTTGATAATATCGTAGATAGGGTGATCGAACTCGCCAAGTATTGGTATAATAACGAAAATTATTACCACGAGTTAGTTAAATACTCAAGGCAGTTTGCTGAGAGGTTCTCTATCGAGAACATATCTAAGATCTACCTTGACGTATTCACTAATATCATTAATAACGCCACCTGAATGCGAAGGGATATTGAATTACTTGTAATAGGGCCTTCGGCAACAACCACCACTGGTTCATTACTTAGGCCATACAATATTTGGTATACACTTAAGGGATTAAGTACCATGAATGTTAGGTATTTACCAATTACATACCCCATCGAGGTCCTCTTAAACATTAGATCGATAATTAGGAGCAACATAATTATTATTAGTGGTGTATCACCATGGATCTCAGCGATGATCCTAATCGTCAGTAGATTGCTTGGTAAGTGCGTGATACTTGATGTACATGGATCCCCATATTATGAGCACATAATGAGTGGGCGTGTAAGGATTATACGTGAACTCCTTCTTTACGTAAATGAGTATATCTCGTATAGATTGAGTACCAATATTATAGTTGCCTCGAGGGGTCTTATCGGCATTTTGCACAAGTACTTCAGGGTAAGACTTAACAAGAGACTGTACGTATTGCCGAATTCGATTAGTTACCTATTCATGAAAATCATTAAGCCATTGATGGGCATTGATAGGAGGCTTTTATGGAATGTATTGTTAAAGCCAAAGTTGAATGTGGATATAGATAATAATGATACCAAGATAGTGATATCACCCCTTCCTGATGTATTTATTGGTAATTTAATAGCCTATGATACACTCATGAATATGATAAGAGAGTTACGTAGTAATAACATCAGGATAATAATAACAGGTATAAGGAAGGAGTTAAAACGTATTGATAGTTTTATAATCAATGTCGGTTATTTACCATACATTGATTATATAACGCTTCTCCTAAATGCCCAGGCAATATTACTGCCCTATCCAAGCAATTCCGTATGCGGTGGTGTTAGGAATAAGGTTCTTGAGGCTGGTTATTGTGGCGTGCCATTAATATCGACCAAGAATGGCGTGCTTCACTTAGACGCTAAGGGATGGATCCACTACATACCTCTTGAGGAAGTTCAACTAGGTAATTTATTAATTAATATTGATACTGATGCCATAAAGTCGATTAGTGAAAACATGAGAATGCTTATCCTAGAGAAGTACTTACCGAACTACTTTTCACGTAATTTACTTACCATTCTTAGAGAAATCCTAAGACGTAGGTTTAGAAAGCTACTATATAAATTGGGGAATTATTAGCTTAAAATTTATGCAATAAAAGAGCGGTGATGATGTGAATTACCCAAACATAGTCCTTATAGTGATTGATACATTAAGGAAGGACGTACTGAGCATATACGGCGGGCCTGTACTTGCAGGAAGCCTTAAGTGGCTTGGTAAGGAGGGCGTGGTGTTTCCAAACCCTGTGGCGCCTGCTCCCTGGTCATTACCATCCCACACATCCATGTTTACTGGGAAATACCCTAGGGATCATGGTGTTCATGAGACGTACGATCTCAAGGAGTATAGTCTCAAACAACTCATGGCTAAGGTGCCGTTTAAGACCTTACCTGAGAAATTAAGGGAGTTGGGTTACAACACCGTTGGTATATCGGCCAATGACTGGATAGCACCTGGGACCGGCTTTGAGAGAGGGTTTGATGTCTTCCTGCATGTGCATGCCTTTGATCCTGTAAGACCAATATTTAACGAAATAAATAGGATAATTAGGAAGCTGAGAAGCCTGGGCATACTCGAGAGGGGGGTCCAGGACCCGTTTATTGCGGCTAAGGAGTTAATTAAGAAGAGCAGTTTCAGAGAACTTGTAAGGTTGGTTAAACTATATATTAAGGCCTATGGTATTGTCAGGGCATTGGGGTATCCTGAGGATAAGGGTGGTAATGAGATAATTAGGCTTATTGAGAATCTATCGTTGAGGGAACCGTTTTTCCTATTCATAAATTTCATGGAGGTTCACCAACCATACAAGACTGATGCGCCGAAATTAACCCTAGCGATGTATAGTCCATTAATATTTCCCGACCTATTTGGCTATAAGAAAATACCTAGTGAGACCATGGAGAGGATTAGGAGGGATTATCAAAACGAGGTTAGAATTGTGGATAAGTACATATGGAGGATAATTGGTTATTTAAAAACGAGGAATTTATACGATAATACATTGATAATCGTGGTTGGGGATCACGGTCAGGAGCTTAAGGAGAGGGGTTATTATGGCCATGCTATTTATCTACATAACGAGATAATCGAGGTGCCCTTCGTGGTTAAGTTACCTAGGGGTAGGAAGTTCATGCCTAAGGACGGCTATCAAAGCCTAACTAAGATACCTGATCTGATAATGAATGCTATTGAGGGTAATTATGAAGATGTCGTGACTAGGGATCTAGCCTTCTCGGAGGCTTATGGTATAACCCATGACTTAAAGCTCGTGCTGGGTAAGTACATGGGCAGACCTGACTTTAATGAGAAGAGGAGGGTTATTGATTGTGAGAGGAAGGCTGTTTATTATAGGGGTTACAAGCTTGTGGTTAACACCACGCTTAATACTATAGAGGAGTTTTCGCATAATGGTCGTGAATTGAATACAGACAATAATGGGGATATCGTTAAGGAGTTACAAGAGTTGATTGAATCGTTTAGGAGAGGTGAGGTTGAGTGAGTGATTTACCAAGGGTCTGTGTTGCCATATCGACGTACTTCACGGGGGAGGTTATATACGAGGTTCTCAGGTCGATAGCGAATCTTGATTATCCCAGGGATAAGATTACCGTCAATGTGATAATCGCCAAGGATGATCATTCCACATATGAATATGTACTTAATGCATCCAAGGACTTCAATATTAATGTAAATACCTACATTGTGGATGCGCCAAATGTTGATGTGGAGAGGAATGCGGGAATCAGGAGCTGTAGTGATGCACCGTACATACTGTTGATGGATGATGATGCAGTACTTCATCCCAATACTATAAAGAAGGCACTCTCGCACTTTAGTGACAATGGGGTTTGTGCCGTTGTTTTCCCAACCGTTGGTGAATGCAGGAGTTTGGTTGAAAGACTGCATAGTTGTAGGTATTTGAGAGGTATTTTTTATGGTGTAAATACCACCATGCCCGTCACCATGCTTAGGAGAGATGCGCTTGATAGAGTTGGTCTTTTTCGTGAGGATATGGGTCCACCATACTCAATACATGAGGATTGGGAGATGGGTTCTAGGATTAGGAAGAGTGGGTGTGAGGTTGTGGCTGATGGCGAGTTAATACTTAGGGATTTGGGAGATCAAACGCTGAGGAAGAGGAGGGCAGCCCACATTAATGATAGACCTGCGAGGAGGGGTATACTAGGCGTCTTTACCGGTTATGTTAGGTCCTATGTAAATAGGAATTGGTGGAGTATGCTTCAAGTATTTAAATCAAGTCCTACGGATCAATTGCTGGAGTATACTTTTTATCTCATTAATCCTGTGTTTTTCATTCTATTACTAACAATCAACTGGCCGTGGGGAGTTGCATATCTAGGCGTCGTATTGATTGGTACGGTTCTGGAAAACTTAGTTAAGGGTTACTATAGGGTGTTTTCGGTTAGGTATAGGATTCTTTACCCGTTATTAATGCTGGGCATAAGAACATTAAGAACTTACTTCTTCTTAATTGGACTTTTGGTAAACGCTTTTAAACGGAAAAGGTAGGTCTTTTTATAGTCAGATGATTAGAAGATTGTTTGTATCATTAACCTTCGATGATGGATTTCTCAGTCACGTGATAATAGCTAGGGAACTAGTTAAGCATGGCATTTACTCGACATTCTTCATAGCACCTTATTTTAAAGGCAGGGATTTTTTGTCAAATAAATTGAACTCTCTAAATGTAATCTCTAAATTAGGTCATGAAATAGGTTCGCATGGGTTAACACATAGATTCCTAACCGCATTATCCCCTGGTGATATTGAGTATGAGGTTAGGATGTCAAAGGCGATTATTGAAGATATAATTGGAAGGAAGGTTTATGGTTTTGCTTATCCGTTTGATGATTTTAATAATCAGGTAGTGGCTATTGTTATGAGACATTATGATTATGCACGAAGAGGTTTCAATTCAAGTGACTTATTTAACATGAATGTATTATTAAATGGATATTTAATAAGCAGATACTTGATTAATTCCATTAATCCGTTATTATCTATGAGACGATTTATACGTATTTTAAAACTTAGAATCTCGTATAATCATCGACGTGATTTTAATGGTGATATCGGTTGGTTAGTATTTACGTTTCATAATGAGCCAATAGAGGAAATACTCCATTTAGTATCAATTATTAAGCGATTAGGTGGTTTACTAGGTATTAGGGTTGAGTTTAAGCCCATGTGTAATGTTCTCTTTGGGGAATGCCTAGAGTAGTTGTTGTGATGCCAGCGTTTAATGAGGAGAAATTTATCGGCAAAAGCCTAGGTTCAATCATTAGTCAGAGTATTAAGCCGTATTT
>ERZ1669250.918-NODE-918-length-10901-cov-7.598469_pt1 | contig 10901 bp, 7 predicted proteins | sample MGYA00579295_ERZ1669250 | MGnify/ENA primary metagenome ERZ1669250 (study PRJEB41166, sample SAMN08046056) | hot springs metagenome | biome: hot spring; feature: acid hot spring; material: thermophilic sediment; isolation source: thermophilic sediment from acid hot...
TCATTTATTTTAAATTCTTTCTTTGCTAATTCGAACTCTTTTCTGTACTCTTCCGATGAAATTACTCCTTGGTCATAGAATTCAGAAAAATCTTTGTAAGCTTCGTGTGTTATTTCACTTAGTTCTTTGGACTCCTTTTTATTTTCTATATGTCTGCTAAGACGCTCATCGTATAAAATGAATGTTTGAGAAACATAACATAGCATAGAAAAAAGCATTATAAACCAAGTAATGGACCATTTGTGACCTGACTCAGTAAAATCTACAATACCATTTTGAAAATTTGTCTCTGGATATGTGAAAGGAGGAGAAAAGATTGAATAAATTGTTCTGTTGATAAATATTTCAGTACTATCACTTTCAACAAAGACATTAGAATTTAATAAAAATTTTCTTCTCCAAACATTATTATGAGGATGATTTGATGTACTGAAAGAAATGTAATCAGAGAAACGCTGAATAAAATTTAGGAATTTATCATCAAACTCTTTTTTCTCTATGTTCATTATTCCATCATTTATATCAGTATTTAATGGAAGATTAATTATTTTGCTTTCAAAAGATAAATAACTTTTAAGTTCAGTAATTGCTTTTTCAAAATTATAAAAATTCAGATATTTACTTTGATATTTACGTTTATTTTTTAATATTTCTCTAGCCTTTTTGATTACATTATCCCAAACAACAGACAATATAAAACTTAACAATGGAAAATATCTCATTTTATTATTAACATTTATTGAATATAATGATTTATTAATATTTAAATTAACACTTCCTACACTGACATAACCATTATTTAAAATATCTTTCTCTAATAATTCCAAAAACTTCTTTTCATCATTTACTGATTTTGGTGTAATTACAGCTATTACAGATGCTGGACTTGAAATAATCATTTCATTTCTCATTTTATTTATATTGGATTGATTATTCTTTTGGATTTTTTTTCCTTTTAATATTTAAAAATAGATAAATATCAATATAAACATTAAAATCTATTTTTTTATAATTTTTGCTAATTTTAATTGAATCAACATTACTTTTATTCCATTTTAAAATATCATAATCTATTGAATATTCCCCTTTCTCATCTTCAATAAAAAAAGATATTGTAATTTCCTCCCTTTTTAAAATCTTAATATGTGCAAAACCTTCTCTTTCCTTATCTGTTAACAATAATTGCTTTCTAAAAAATAATCTAATTAATGTTTCATCATTTTCCTTTTTTTGAGGATCATCACAAATTGAGTATTCCCAAATTAAATCATTAATATTCTGATTTGTTAAATTTATCCAAAAAGGATTTAGTTTTTTTCCCAAGATTTGGTCATCTAATTTGCAAATATTTATCTTGTCAGATGATTTTTTATCAGTTGAAAAAATATCACTAAATTTAACATCTTTTTTTTCTTTATTTCTTATTTTTTCATTAGGACCAAATAAGTCTACTCCTACACCAATTACATAAGCCCCGAATTCATTTATATTACTAGATAAACTTTGCATTTATCACATCTTTAAATAATTTATTAATAAATGAATGAATTACATATATAAAAATGTTATTTCATTTTTTAATATTATTTACAAAATGTATTTTTCAGTTAAATAAAAATTTAAATAATACAGTATCAATAACAAAAATTGATTTAATATGACTGAATATATGAAAATTAAATCTGATATTTTAGTAATAGGTGCTGGTGGTGCTGGATTCAGAGCTGCTATAGCAGCAGCGGAAAGTGGATTGGAAACGGTTTTAGTAAATAAAGGAAAACTTGGAAGAAGTGGAGCTACGGTAATGGCTGATTCAGATTTAACTCTAGATGGAGCTTCTTTAAGGGAACTTGGATTTTTTGGAGAACCAAAAGATTCAAAAGAAAAATTTTTTAATGATATAGTAAACCAAGGTTTTTATTTAAATAATCAAGTTTTAGTAGAAAAATATGTGCAAAATGCACCTGACAGGATAAAAGAATTAATTGATTGGGGTATAAAAATTGAATCATCCGAAGAAAGAGCAATAGAAACTCCTGGTGCATCTATATTGGATGCACTATATAATAAAGCAAAAAATACAGGAGTTAAATTTTATGAGAATATAATGATTACAGACTTATTGACATATGGAAATAGAGTGATCGGTGCTTTTGGTTTAGATTTATATTCAGGAGAATTTTTAATATTTTTATCTAAAGCAATTATAATTGCAACAGGAGGATGGCACAAGGCTTTTGATCCAAATGCAGGAAGCAGAGACCTATCAGGTGATGGTATTGCTATGGCAGGCAGAGCAGGAGCTCTTTTGGGTAATATGGAATTTATTACTTTTGCCGCAAATTGTGCTTTATGGCCAAATCATATAAAAGGGAGTTTATTTACTTACATATTACATATGATTACAAAAGGACCAATATTGAACAGTGGAGGGGAAGATATTTTAAAAAAATATGATCCATATATTATTGATAAAGCTGTTTCTTCAGAATGGAATAAATGTGTAATATCTCAAATTACTTTTAAAGAAATTATGGAGGGACGAGGTTCAGAGCATAATGGTGTTTATCTAACTTTACCTAAAGAAACTTTTGATGAAATGGATGAAATCATTAATGGATATTTTCCAAATTGGAAATATAGAGGTGGAGATTTTTCTGAGTTAAAATCTTTATTATTTAATGGGAGAGGCATTGAAGTTTCTCCAGCTGCAGAGTATTTTGAAGGAGGGATTTACATAGATGATAATTGTAAATCTACATTAGATGGATTATATGCTGCGGGGGAAAGTGCTATGAGTCTTTTTGGTGCTAATAGAGTTGTTGCAGCAACAACTGAAATGTTGGTAACAGGATACATAGCTGGAATATCTGCTTCAAATTACGCAAAAACAGTTAAAATAATTGAGCCATCTGAAAATCAAATAATGAATATAGAGAAAAATCTGCTTGGTTTATTAAATTCTGAAGGTAAGTACTTACCTAAAGATTTATTACATGAGATTAAGGAAAAGTCTTTTCAATATTTAGGGCCAATAAGAAATGGTGAAAAAATTAAAGAATTTTTAAATTTTGCAACACAATGGAAATTAAAATTAAAGGAGATCAAGTTAAATTCTAACAGAAAAGAATATAATTTAGACTGGATTGAAGCGATTGAGGTTAAAAATATAATAGAATTATTTGAGCTGTCCGCTATTTCAGCACTAAATAGAACAGAAAGTAGAGGCGTTCATTACAGGGAAGATTTTCCTTATACGGATAATATAAATTGGCTAAAAGAGATATTAATTTCTAGATCTGAAGATAATGTAAATATAATATATAACCCAATAAAAATTACAAAATTAAAGCCAGAAAACAAAATATATCCATATTGGGAGATGGTAAGTTTACTTATGAAAAATCATTCTGAAGTTACAGGGGGTCATTAAATATGTCAAATGAATTTTTCGAAATTAAGATATATAGAGTTTTAGGTGAATTAAAAGAAAATAAATATATTACATATAAAATACCTAGAAGGGATGTTGAAACAATATTGGATGCTTTAGATTACATTAGGCATAATTTAGATAGTAGTTTAGGTTATTATTCTCACCAGGCCTGTGGGAAAGGTATGTGCGGAACCTGTACAGTTAAAGCTAATGGCAAACCTGTGCTTGCATGTCAAACAAAAATAGAAGATAAAATGATAATAGAACCAGTAAATAAAAATAAAATAGTTGTTGATTTAGTATCCAAAATGTAAAGGTGAGATATATGACATTCAATTGGAAAATTCCAAAACAAGAATTTATTCAAAGAATGAAATTAGTACAAGAAAATATGCGGGCAATGAATTTAGATTATTTAGTAATATTTTCTGGATATTTAGAAAGAGAAGGGCATGTTTGTTATTTAACAAACCATCATTCTTCTTTTCCAAATATTATGAGCCACAAAGGTCTTGGTTATTCTGCTTTAGTTTTACCTTCTGATGGTTTAGCAATTTTAATTGCACCTTTTGGTTACGAAGAAGAAAAAGTGATAAACATAGATTATGCAAGAACAAGTCCAAATTTAATGACAGAAATGAAAACGGTTTTAGAAGAATTAAATTTCAAAGAAAAAAATATTGGTGTTGTAGGAGCAGATGTAATACCTGCAGAATATTATTTTTATTTAGCTAATATTTTCAAAAAGCCATTAATAAATGCAGATTTTATTTTAGAAAATTTAAGAGCAATTAAAAGTGAAAATGAATTAAAAATATTAGAAGAAGCTGCCAAAGTTTCAGATGAAGGGTTAAAAGCAGCTATGGAAGCTTCAAAACCAGGGAAAAAGGAAAACGAAATAGCAGTAGAAGCAATAAGAGCAGCTATGGAAGCAGGGGCAGACATGGTAGTTAGAGTAAGAATATCAAGTGGTAAAAAGATTGCATCCTTAAGATGGCCAATGAGTTCAAAAAGAGAGATTCAAAATGGAGATTTTGTATATATTGATTTTATAGGATTCTATGAAAATTACGGATTTGATGTCCAAAGAATTAAAGTGATAGGTAAACCAACACCTGATCAAAAGAAGGCTTTAAACAAAGCTTTGGATGCTGAAAATTGGTTGATTGATCAATTAAAACCTGGAAAAAAGGTCAGACTTGTAAAAGCTACGTCAGAAGGATTCAATATAGATCCTTTTATGCACGGTATTGGGTTGGAAATATGTGAAACTCCTTCCTGCAAAATTTCTGGCGATTCTGTGGATATTAAAAAAAATATGGTTCTATGTGTAGAGCCTTCTGCAGGAAATAAAGAGTTCGGTGATTTAGCATTAGAAGATATGATAGAAGTAACATCAGATGGACCAAAAATACTAAATAAGTATGAAAGGATTTTATGGGATTAACTGCATTTTAATAATTTAAAATTTTTTTATTACTGGTAATCTTAAATACGAAGGATTCTCTTTATCATGAAAGATTCTTTGATGAGCAATTTTATACTTTTTAGTGCTTCCAAACTTATCAGTTGTATTTAAATTTCTATCATATTTAGGGAAGCAACTACTTGAAATATCTAGTCTAATTCTATGGCCTTTTAAAAATGTGTTTGCAATTACCCATAAGTCTATATTACATGCTGTAATTTTATTTGGATCAAAATATTCCTCATTTTCTAATCCATTTCTAAATTTACATCTAATAATATTTTCAGTAAGATGCATTGAATAGCCATTTGGATAAACATCTGTAATTTGTGCCCAAAAATCAGTATTTTTTGCAGAAGATGATATATATAGTTTTAAAAATATATCACCAGCAATTCTTAAATTATAATTAAGTGTTTCAGTTTGATAAACAAGCACATCATTTCTCATTTCTATAGCTCTTTGGTCAAATGGTCCCTCAGCGTCCAAATTTAATGGATTATGAATATGGGGAACAGGATTCATTGGATCATAATCATATTCATCATTTTTTTCATTATTTGGAAGCCGGTCGTTTAAAATTCCATCTCCGAACAAAGAATTTGCCCTGCCTTCACTATGCAAATAATAATTGATATATTTTACATTTTCAGGAGGCCATTTTTTTTCATTAGCCCATTTATTTTCACCCATTATAAATATTTCAACCGGATAATTATTTATCAGATTTATATTTTTATTTTTTAAATATTTGTCGAACCAGTTTAATTCTATTTTTCTCAAATCTACGAATGCATGAGGGCCAAAATCAATTTCCCAATTGTTATTTGTGTTAACCTTATGAGGCCATGGTCCTATTATTAATTTCTGAAAATATTCCTTATCATTATAATTTTTATTATGTGTTATTGAATAGTAATTTTTATGTGTTCCTATTATGTCATCATCATACCATCCAGATATGTGAAGAACTGGAATTTTTATCTTATCCAATTTGTCCTCGTAAAATGTTTCTTTCCAATAATCGTCAAGAATAGAATGTTCAATCCAATCTTTCCAAATTTTAGAGTCCCAACCAAATAATCTGTCCATCGTTTTCAATGGGAGATGTTTTAATAGTTTTTCTGTGTTATATATGTTAGTGGGTATGTTTATTTTTCCTTCAACCATTGCAAGCCATTCAGCCATCCATAAAACTAAAGCTCCATTCTGATATGGTACATTATAAACAGGATCCGGAAGAGATACTATAGTTATCATTGTTTTTAATCCTGGAGGGTTTAAAATGGCTGTTTTCCATTGATTCCATCCTGAATATGAAGCCCCAATTGTTCCTACACTGCCATTTGACCACTTTTGATTTATAATCCATTTAATTGTGTCATATCCATCTTCTCCATCATTTTTAAATGGATAAAATATACCTTCAGATCCATTTTTTCCTCTGCAATTTTGAATTATAAAAACGTATCCATTACTTGCAAAAAACCTAGCATCATTTATAAATTTTTCAAAATACCCTGGAACCGTTAAATAGGGTGTTCTCAAAAGTATACTTGGCAAATTTTGATTTGTAACTGGCTTAACAATTATTGAATTTAGCTTCACACCATCTCTCATAGGTATACTTACATCAAATTCTTCTGTTATTTTTTGGTAAATCATATGATAAAATTAAGTGAAATTTTTATTTAAATATTTTTGAATAATAGTTAAACAAAATATCCAAAAATTTAATAAATCATTTATTTTATTATCAATTATGAATAAACGATCTTTACAATCAAATTCTCTTTCTATAATAAATGTAAATATATTTACATCTAAAAGTAAAGAAGTAATTAAGAATGGAATAATAGTAATAGAAGAAGGTAAGATTAAAGAAATTGGAAAACAAAATGAGATAAATATTCCAGAAAACTCAAGAATCATTGATGCTAAACACAAATATGCTTTACCTGGTCTTATTGATTCTCATTTACATATTGATGGTTTCAAAACAGGTGATACACTTAAGGAATCATTATTAACTCCTATTGGTGTAAGATTTGCAAGAGGAATAAAAGATTTACAGTATATAATTAACTCAGGTTTTACTTCTATTGTTGATGCTGGAGGAATAATTGGTCTCCATCTAAGAGATGCAGTTAATGAAAATACAATATTGGGCCCAAGAATTTTTGCAGCGGGATATTTTTTGACACCTACTTTTGGTCATGGAGATATTCATTATTTGCCTACGGAATATGTTGACGTAAGAACTAGCAAATTTATGAATACACAGGAAATGACTAGCTTACTTTGTGATGGAACAGAAGAATGTAGAAAAGCTGCAAGGTATGCATTGAGAGAAAATCCTGATTTTATTAAAGTAATGGCTACAGGTGGTGTGTTATCTCAAAAGGATAGACCTGAGTATAGAGGATTTACATTAAAAGAATTGAAAGCTATAGTTGATGAAACAAAAGCCACTAATAAATTTGTTCATGCTCATGCTCAAGGTAAAGATGGAATTCTAAATAGTATAAAAGCTGGGGTGAAAGTAATAGCACATGGTATATACATAGATGATGAGACATCTAGTCTAGCAGCGAAAAATAACGTAATCGTAATTCCTACGTTCTCAATACTATACAATATCGTTAAAAATAATGGCAATATCAATTTACCTGAATGGGCACTAAAAAAAGCAGAAGAAGTATACGATATAAGTATAGAAAATATAAAAAAAGCAAAAAGAATCGGAGTAAAATTAGCAACTGGTACAGATTTTTCTGGTGCGAATTTCTGTCCACATGGAACGAACGCTCAGGAATTAAAATTATTTGTAAAAAATTTAGGGATGACTCCTTCAGAAGCAATCATTTCAGCTACTAGAATTTCATCCGAAGTCACTGGCCAAAGTAAGTATTTAGGAACGATAGAAAAAGATAAATTTGCTGACTTAATAATCCTTAAGGAAAATCCTATGGAAAATATTGATATATTACTAGACCCAAATAATATTGAAGTTATTATAAAAAATGGTGAAGTTGTTAAATTGCTGCAATGAATTTATTAAGATAACTATAGTTTTAAAAAAAATAAAAAATTAATGATTTCATGTTTTATTCAAATAGAAGAAAAATAATTGAGTAGCACTATTAGTAATTGAATTCATTTCATATTGCATTCCCTGAACTGATGGAGAAATTACATAAATACCATTTTCCTGGTATGTATATACATATAAAGTAAGGTTTATGGCAATTTGCTCTGCATCATCAAAGTAATTTAGTGCTTCGCTTATGTTAGAACTAGATTCAGCTTTTAGAATATAATTTTGTAATGAATGCCATTGAGAAACTTCTGATGTATAATTCCATTGAATTAAATTGGCAGTTGTTATTCCATCAGCTGGAGGATAAAAACCTCCTAAACTACCCGCTAAATACCAGAAATTAAAGGTAGCAGTAGGATAGTTCCAGGGAGGATTCCAATCCATCCACCATATGGGCATTGGATTTTCTCCAGGTACTCCATAGCCAATAATTGTAGAAAATGACAAATATAGAGGTGATACAATTATATTTGGGTCAATACTATTCAAATTTTGTGCCCACATACCCACAGCTGCATAGTCTGTAGTATCCCCAGATGGTACAATAATTGGAATATTTACAGAAATATTGTAAAAGCCAGATTCTTCTAAAAATTGCTTAGCTAATGTTAAATTAAACTGGGGAAGATTCTTTATTTCATTTGGAGGAATGTATCCAGGCATGCCTTTAGGAATTAAACCAGCATAGTTAAAACCGAAATTAATATGATATACTGAATTGCCTAAAAGATTGTTAATGTAATTAGTATAATTAAAAGAATATGCAAAAGCCTTCCTAATGTATAAGTTTGCAAAGTAATTATAAGGTAAATTATACTGAGAACCTAAAGAATGCAATAATGTCATATTTACATCAAAGTTAAATGCAAATAAGCTTAAATGTTCTGTTTGATACGAAACAATATTAATTTTTCCTTGTGATTGCATATCAAGAATTGATGAAAATGCATAACTAGGAAGATGTGTAACAATGTCTGCTTCTCCACTTTTAATCATCATAATTGCAGTTTCTGGATCTTTTACCCATGTAATTATAATTTTGTCTTTTACTGGCACATTATATCCAAATACTCCAGGTATAGGAGTAAAGTTAGGGTTAGGAACAAGTAAAATAGATTGCCCTTGTAGATAACTTCCTACCATATAAGGTCCTGAACCCATAAGATTCCATCTTACATACTGATTATAATTTTGTTGACTTGCATACTGTGTATAATTTAAAAATCCTGCCGGGGTAAATGTTATTCCTGCTCCGTGTTGCACAAGCCAATTCCAATCCATTATTTGAACACCCCAAAGTGATGCTAAATAACTAAGAAATGCAGGGTCTGGGAATAATAAATGGAACGTGACTGTCTGGGTTGCATTATTGTAGGTTATAGCCTTTGTAATATTTTGATATAATGCAGTTCCATTGGTAAATAGGCCAGGTGCAAAGCCCCCACCCGGTAAAAGATCCTGCGCAATTAAATATCCATTGGTACCTGGAACCCCTTGAGTAAATAATAAGTCTCTAACGAAACTTACATAAACATCCCAAGCAGAAAGCACATCTCCATTTGAGAATTTTAGCCCCTGTCTTATCGGGAAAGTATAGTTAAGTCCATTACTGGATTCTAGTCCATTTTGTACTGTTGGAACTTGTGTAGATACAACTGGTACGAAATTAAATGTTGATTGGTTATATTGAATCAATGGTTCATAAACATTTTGTATTATTTCCAAATCCACAGTAGAAGGCGCAATTGCAGGATCAAATGAAAAAGGTCCTCCTGGAACCACCTCAACATCATTTATGACATTTGAATTAGATGTTGTTGTATTCTGAACTGAAATATTAATATTTTGATTAGGTGAAGCAACATAAACTGTTGAAATATATGATGATAATTGAAAACCCGTTGAATTCATAACTTGATTATAATATGCTAATGGCAAATAATACGTATTATTTGTACTTATGGTAACTAAATCATTTGAAAAGTGAGTTTCATTGTATGTAATTATGGTTAAATTTACAGGATAAAATCCTGTTTGATTAAATACATGTGTAAAAATTCCATATATGTATGTTCCTGAAGAAATATTATAAAATACTGGTTCCACCGTTGTCTTTCCATCTCCAAAATTAATCTTATAATATCCTATAGACCAATTTGTTGCACTAGGTGGTTGGGCATAAGATGCAATAAATATTGCCTTTTCATTTATGTTAATTATAGGAGCCTTTGAATTTATTGTTTTATTAAAAAGTATGACGGGTTGAGTAATTTCGGATGCAATCGCAGAAGATATTGAAGGTGGAATTACTGTAATTTCAATAAGATTGTTTAGATTGTTTGCAAAACCACCTGGACCTGAAACATTTACGAATACTAAATATTTTCCAGGATTTAAATATGTATGTGATACAGAAGAGCCATTTCCATAAGTTCCATCTCCAAAATTCCAAATTATTTTTGAAATATTTCCAGATGTACTAATAGAAAATTGTATAGGTGTTCCTGCAGTAGTTAATACTGTAGATGAAATTATTGATGTAATTGATGGAGGTGTTACACTTTTTGTGGTCATAGAAGGCTTAATAAATACTATTGCTACAGCTGCTATTACTATAACGAGAACTACAATCAATGAAATTATTGCATAATATTTTCTTTCCATATAAAAACCTCCTTATTCATAATCACTTCAATATAACTATGGTATTTAAGAATTGTTATGTAAAAACATAACATTATGTTTATGTTTTTTTGTATGTTATTTAAATGTTATATTTAGAGAATTTTCAAATTTTTTATTAATTTTCTAGTAGGTAGTAGATGGCACAAAGATATAATAAATATGTTTTAGTAAAATGTTAGGGTATTATATATGAGATATTAAATATACTTTTT
>ERZ1669250.920-NODE-920-length-10898-cov-28.937563_pt1 | contig 10898 bp, 12 predicted proteins | sample MGYA00579295_ERZ1669250 | MGnify/ENA primary metagenome ERZ1669250 (study PRJEB41166, sample SAMN08046056) | hot springs metagenome | biome: hot spring; feature: acid hot spring; material: thermophilic sediment; isolation source: thermophilic sediment from acid...
GACCGCGCCTCTACCGCAGACATGCTGGAATACTTCAACAGTATTCCTCATGTCACGGCAAGCGCGTCGATGAACCGAGAAGCCCCAACCGTGAGGTTGGGGTAGTTCACTATTTTTCAGCGCACCATTATCTTTCTGATAACCAGTACAGAAATGATTATAAAAAAGTAACGTAATTATTATATTATGAAAATCTTCAGAGTAAGAACTTTTATTCCAGGTTTTGATGAAATACTTTATGGAGGAATACCTGAAAGGAATGTTGTTCTTGTTTCCGGAGGGCCTGGTACGGGGAAGTCAATACTAGCAAAGCAGTTCCTTTATAACGGCCTTTTAAAGGGAGAACACGGGGTTTTCGTTGCGCTAGAAGAGCACCCAGTATCAGTCAGGAGAAGCTTTGCTCACTTTTCATGGGACATATCTAAATATGAAAAGGAGGGCTCTTTTGCAATAGTTGACGCTTTTACAGCAGGTATAGGTTCTTCAGCTCAGAGAGAAAGATATTTGGTAAAGGATCCTGAAAGCGTTCAAGAACTTGTTGACGTTTTAAGGGCTGCCATTAAGGACACGGGTGCAAAAAGAGTTGCGATAGACTCCGTAAGCACGCTTTATCTTACGAAGCCAGCTCTTGCCAGAGGTACTGTTATGATACTAAAAAGGGTTATTGCTGGTCTTGGTAACACCGCGCTTTTCGTTAGCCAGATATCTGTAGGTGAAAGAGGTTTCGGGGGACCTGGTGTTGAGCATGCTGTGGACGGTATTGTAAGGATAGATCTCGATGAGGTAGAAGGCAGGCTTTACAGGTCTGTGATAGTCTGGAAGATGAGGGATTCAAAGATTTCAATGGTTAGGCACCCTATGGAAATAAATGATGACGGTATAAAGGTTCTCTGGGATAAATCTCTAAACATTTCACCTGCAGGCGCAAAGATAAGCGATCTTCCTGCAGAAGTTAAAGAAGAAATGAAAAAGGCGGTTGAAGAAGCGGAAAAAGGAGTTCATGAAGTTCAAGAAGAATATTAAAAATTTATAGATTAAATTGGAGATACTTTAATTTTTGAAGATCGTTGTTTTTCTATTTTGTTTAATGTTTCAGTAAAAATAGTAAAAATTCCTGTTCTTCGGTACTGCTATTTAATTTAAAAGTTTAAAAATAAGTTTTTAAAAAAATATAATATGAGCACAGAATCTGTACCATTAAAACCTGTGGGAAAGGAAGACATAAGGAAGCTAGAAAGCGCTCTGCTTACAATTTCTTTGTTTTCAAAAGAAACTGTTGACGCAATCGGTAATCCGCATGAAAGGCTAACATGGGTCGATTCTCTTTATGTAGCTGCGGCAGCATTTGCAAGGGACAAGGCCGGGATGACCGCCCCTCAGATAGCTGATGAAATAGGAGTAACAGAGGCAACTGTAAGAAAACACTTGAAAGGCGAGACCAAAGCCGGCCAGATAATAAAACAGAGCTATGAAAAACTGAAGAACGAAGGATTTATCGTAACTATGCCTGGATGCGAACAATCTCAGCAGGTTAAGAGCCTAGAAGATCAGTTAAAGAACTTGCAGGAAAAGATATCCAAAGCTAAAGACCTTTTAAACCAGGTAATTCAAACTCTAGGTTAATTTTTTGAAAATTTAAAACGAGCCGGGGGTGGGATTTGAACCCACATAAATGCGGTCTGCAGCCGCACCCGTGGCCGTTCCGGCACCCCGGCTCATATTTCTTCTATTCTTTTAGCTTATTAATTTTTAGCAAATACTCTAGGATTGCGCTGAAATCGTCTTCTGCAAAACCAAACTCGGTGGCGCCCGTGTACGTGCTCCAGAGAGTTGAATGAACAGGAAGGTAAATGCTGTATTTATCCGAGACTTTTGAAATAAGCCCCAGATCCTTTTTCATGTGCTTTAGATAAAATGTAGGTTCATAGTTACTCACAAGCATCTTCTGTCCTTTAGTTTCGCTGAATTCTGTCTTGTAGCCGCTAGCGTTTATAAGGTAAATAAACAACCTTGGATCAACTTTCATTTTCTGCACGATGGTTAACCCTTCAGCTATCAGTTCAGCATAGCCCGCAACTAAGAGGTTAAACGCAAGCTTAAGCGACAGCGCATCTCCTATATTGCCGGCATAAATTGTTCTGGTCGCAAAAGTTTTGATCAAGTCTGACATTTCTTCATACTTTGACCTGTCTCCTCCGATAAGGGCTATCAGTTCGCCCCTCAGTGCTTTATCTGGCCCGCCAATAAGAGGTACCTCGAGCCTGTAAGCGTTTTTCCTTTTCAGCTTTTCATTTATATACTTTGACATTATAGGCGAAATTGTGCTAAAGTCTATTATCATTTTGTTAGGCCTTATATAATCTGATATGCCGTGGTTCCCAAGTATCACGTCTTCATCGGCTTCATCATCCGTTACGCTTACAAGTATTACGTCACTTTTTTCTACTACATCGCTTATTGATGGGAGTATCTCTACCCTGTCCCTTATGGAATCAACTTTTGATTTGGTCCTGTTATAACCGTAAACAGTATACCCTGACTGAATAGCCCTAAGAGCTAAAGCCTGTCCCATTTTACCCAATCCAATAAAACCTAGTTTCAATTTCACTTATGTATTAAAAACTTAATTATTTAACCTTTATAAAAAAAGCAATGGACTGTTTGGAAGGCATCCTAAAGCGAAGAAGCATAAGGAAGTTCACCGATGAGAATATTAAAGAAGAAGAGCTCGAGGCGCTTCTGAACTCAGCTATCAGCGCTCCCAGCCCACACAACGAGCAGCCATGGGAGTTCTTGATACTGAAAGAAAAGCATATCATAGAAAAACTTGCTTCAAAGCTTAAGGAAGAGTACATTAAGAGTGGGAAAGCTGACGAAGAAAAAGCTGAAAGGACTTACAGGATCGTTTCCTCTGCTAAAGTGATCCTCATAGGTTTTCTGAACACTAAAAAGCTCAGGAGCGATAGCCATAACGAGAGGCTTATGGGAATGCAGAGCCTTGCTGCTGCAGCGGAAAATGTATTGATTGCCGCAAACTGTCTAGGCTTGGGGGCGCACTGGAGGGCGATCCCCTTGGTAAGGCCCGATATATTTTCGGATATGTTCAGGATTCCGGACTACGTTGAACCTCAGTGGATGATACTACTTGGTCGACCAGGCGCTTTGCCAAAACCAAAATATCTGCAGAAAGAAGGGGTTTTTCATTTTAACGGATGGGCTTAGGTAGAAGCCCAATCTTTTTTATAACTTCTGAATCAGGAATCATAGTACATTAACTAAAAAAGAAAATTTTGAATGCTGTCGACGACGCTAAAAGAAACGGCTAAATACACATTTATAACAATCTTATAGAAACATGAGAAAAATCCCGCGAACCATGGCAACCCAGCATCCGGATAATGCAAACGTACCTGGCTGGGTTAAAGGCAGAGGTTCAATAGAAGGAGATGATGAAGTCTATGAAGCGTATCTAGCTTACTCTTCTTATGGCGTAGAAGAAGTAATGTGGGACGCAGAAGGCAAAGATGTAGACACTCACGTCGTGAGAAAACTTTTAACCATGTACCCTGAATATTTTAAAGACAACGTCCTAGGAAAGCACATTTACTTAACTTACAGGCTTCCGAATCCTTTTATAGAAGGCGTTGACAGAAAGGTGTTTGCTGAAACTCTTGAAAGTGTGCCTATAAACCACGACGTTGGTGAGAGATTTTATGGGGAAGCCGTCACGGTTCCTGTTTTCGAAACAATATTACCTTTCACTACAAACGCTGAACAGCTCATAGCTTTAGCCAGATATTATGAAAAAGCGGTAGTAAACAAAGAAGGGATGCAGCTAACTGAAAACCTGAAGGTCAGGGATCTTATAGGTGAAACCAAACCTAAATGGATCGAAGTCATACCTTTGATAGAGGACATGGACTCTCTTCTTAACATAAAATTGATAATCGAAAGGTACATCGATGCAGTAAAAGTACCTTACCTGAGGGTTTTCATTGCGAGGTCAGATCCTGCAATGAACTACGGCATGGTTACCTCTGTACTTCTTGCTAAAAACGCCCTGAGTGAACTAAAGAAGACAGAAGAAGAGCGCCATATACCAATATATCCCATCATAGGTGTGGGGAGCCTTCCTTTCAGAGGACATCTAAGCCCGTCTAACGTTGAAAACGTTTTCAACGAATACAGAGGAATATGGACTTATACAGTGCAATCTGCGTTCAGGTATGATTATGGTTTAGAAGAAGCAAGAAGCGCAATAAGGTTTCTCAACATAAGCAAACCTTATGAAAAAGAAGAACTCAGCGCAGACGAGCAGAAAATTTTCAGAAAGATTATAGAAACTTACACGCGTTCTTACCAGAACATCATAGAGGGCCTGGCGCCACTTATAAACGGGATTTCTGGTTTTGTACCAAGAAGGAGAGCAAGGAAGCTACATATAGGTCTTTTTGGATACTCAAGAAGCACGGGCAGGATAACTTTGCCGCGAGCTATAACTTTTGTAAGCGCGCTTTACAGCCTTGGTCTTCCGCCGGAAATCTTCGGCACTTCTTCTTTAGGAAAGCTTAACGAAGAGGAGTGGAACACGCTCATTTCAAGCTACAGGTACCTTGACCTAGACCTTAAGGCGGCCGTGAACTATTTTTCAGAAGAAAATCTCAGGATCCTTAAGGAAAAAATGCTTGTAGATGAAAGTATCATTCAGCAGATAAAGAACGATATCAGTTTTATAGAGTCATATTTTAGCTTCAAAAAAGCAAGCGAAAGATACGATGTTTTAAAACACAGATTGCTGTCTACCCTTACTTTAGTTGCTTTCATTGAAAAGAACGATGAAGAAGTAATTAAAAACATATCGGAAATGGCAATCTTAAGAAAATCATTAGGTTAAGATCTGAAAAGTATCGCGCCGACCCATAACTTTCCGTGAAGCCCAGTGTTAACCTTAATTATCCTGTACCCTCTCTGATTTAAGAGGTCAGAGAGCTTTTTGTATTCGGTTGTTATCATAACGCCTTCTCCTCCTTCTTCAAGCACCTTATCGAGCCTTTTTACAAATAGTTCGTATATCCTAAGAACCTTTTCTTTTCTCCCGCTTCTAATGCCATAAGGTGGATTTGCTATTAGGAACTTAAAGCGGTCCTGTAAATCTATGTTTATAGAATCTCCATGAATGATTTTAATATACTCGTTAAGTTTCGCAGAACTCACATTTTTTAAGGCCCCTGTAAAATGCTTGCGGGATATTTCAATACCAACGATCTTTTCCTTAATATCAAACTTTTTGTCGATCTTCTTCAAAGCCATTTCTTCCTGAAATTTGTCATAAAAGCTCAGTTTCTTATAGCTGAAATTACCGGATGGCTTAACGGGCGATGAAAACGCATAAAGCGCCGCTTCGATTGGTATCGTTGCTCCTCCAGTAAATGGATCTATTAAGCTTGAACCATCCCATTGAGACATAATCACCAAAGATGATGCTAGGGTTGGCTTTAGCGAAGAGGGGTGGTTGTACGTTCTGTATTCTCTGAAGTTAAGTCCGTTGCCAGTAGTGTTCAAACTTATAAAAAGCTCGTTTCCTATAAGGTCGGCCTCTATTTCAACATCGGGGTTTTCCAGGTCAACTTTGATCTTGCTCCCTTTATCTTTCAGGTAAGAGTCTATGACAGCTTGTCCAACAGTTCTGGCGATGTCGATGGAAGTAAAACCATGAATTCCGCTCCTTTCAGATCTTACTGCGAAAGATTGATCTGGACTTATAAAGGTATAATCTAAAGATAAGGCTTTTCTGTATATATCTTCAAGGCCATCAACTGTTTCTCTGCTAAGAAGTATGAGGACTTTGTTAACGGTTCTGGCATAATTATTCAGGATGTATATACAGCTTTCGTTTCCTTCTAGCAGAACCCTTGCCTGCCTGAGTTCAACAACGCTGCAATTCAGAAGCTCTGCTTCTTTTGCAGAATATTCTTCAAAACCCCTTATCGTAGTAGTCAGAACTTTCAACGCCTGAATCTGATTTGCTTGCTAATAAAAACGGTTTCCTATAAAATTGCGAACAAACAGAATGATTAAAATATAGTTTGTCATAAAGGGTATGAGTTGGCATATGTCAGGATTATAGGCATAACGGGCATGCCAGGTGCGGGCAAGACGACTTTAGCTTCTTACATCTCTGGCAAGCTTGGGATACCCACTTTTTCTATGGGAAACGTCATAAGGGAAAAAAGTATAGAAATGGGTTACGGGTTAAGCAAAGAAGGCCAGAGAAAGGTGGTAAAGATCTTAAGAGAACAAGGCGGTAAAGATATAGTTGCAAAGCTAACTCTAGAAAAGATAGAAAAAAGCAAATCAGATTTAATAATAATAGATGGAATAAGGTCTCCTACAGAGGTCGATTTTTTTAGCAAAAACGCAAAAATGATAGTTTTGGCTCTGCACGCTAGTCCAAAGAGAAGGTTCTTTCTTCTTAAAAACAGGGGTAGAGAAGACGATCCTAAAGACTTCAACGACTTCAAAGAAAGAGATAAACTCGAGCTGGAGCTGGGCATAGGTTCAGTTATAGCTACAGCAGATTTCATGATAGTTAACGAAGACATAAGCCTTGAAGATCTTTACAAGCAGTTTGAGCTTCTTCAGGGAAAGATCTTAAAAGCTTTCGAACAAGAATAAACGTTTTTATTGCATCAGGTCAATAATCTGTATATGAGCTTAGAGTCTGTTCTAAAAAAGGACGTTATAACTGTTGATAAAAACAGCACGATATCAGAAGTACAGGACCTCTTTGAAAAGCAGAGAGACCTCATAGTTGTTTCAAACGGATCTTTTTATGAAGGCATAATAAATGAGAGTTTGGCTTACAAGATCAATTACGACCCAACAACTACAAAGGTCAAGACTCTCATGAAGGTTGCTCCAAAGCTTTCTGGTAACGAAAACATAGAGGAGGTAAGCAAGCTAATGGTCGAGAGCGGTTTTAAAACTTTGCCTTATGTTTTGCAAGATGGGACACTAGGAGGTGGCGTGTTTGCAGACGATGTGATAACGCAGAGCCGCAACGTTTTCAGGAACATTGCCGTTAAAGACATAATGACCCCTGATCCAGTTACTTTAGATGTAGATTCAACAATTGGGCAGCTTTTATCTACAATGAGAAATGCAGGAGTTTCAAGGGTCATAATAATGGATGGGAAGAAGATAGCAGGAATTGTTACGCTACACGACATAATACAGAAAGTCATTAAGCCAAAGTTCAGACAAAAAAGGGACCGCCCTATCGGAGAGATCAAGGAAATAGCCCAGGGTTCTGTAAAATCAATAATGACTGAAGATGTTAAGACTGTAGAGGAAAATTCAAATGCATTCGAAGCATTTGAGCTTATGAAAAGGTTCAGGTTTTCATCTGTCGTAGTAACGAACAAAAGTTACCTGAGCGGAATAGTAACTAAAGAAGATCTGCTCAGGCAGATAGCTTCAATGAACGTAAATGAACCTTCTATATTTTTGCAGCTGTCGAGAAAGGGGGTTATAGAAGAGCTCGAGTATGATCCTGAAACTATAAGGAGCAGAATGCTGAGCTTAACGAGAAAGTATTCAAGAATTCTGCAGAATTCAAGCATTACAATATACGTGAGCGGAGACCAGAAGCAGAAAAGAGGTAAACCTCACGTTATAATAAGGATCCAGGTAAACGGGCCATATGTAAAGACTTCCGTAACAGGAGAAGGATGGGGCATTAGAAACTCTCTTGTAGACGCTATTCATAAGCTCGAGAAGATACTGGAAAAAAGGCGCATGAGCCTTACTAAAGGCGTCTCAGAGATAGAACTACAGGAACTATTAGAATCAGTTTTACCGTAAAAATTACTTTCTTAAAAATACCCAGTTCTGACCCGGGTTTCTTTTTAGTTCAACCCTTTTTTCATATTTAGACCTTAACGATATACGCGGCGGAGGGTTATGCCTCTCCCTACCCTGTAATTTTGGGGTCTGTGATCTTACTTTCCCAGCTTTTGTAATACTTCCGTGTGTCGGCATATTAAATGTTCTTATGTACCGTTTAATTAACTTTTTGGTATTTACGGCTTTGGGAAAAGGCATTAATGCGTTAACATTAGGTGGCAGGTAGCCCTGCCACGCATATAGTTAAGGGAGAAAGGTATATCCATAAATTATATGCATGAGAAGGGTAGAAGTTAAGGACGGAAAGTTTGTGCTGAGCGATGAAGTTGAGCTTGTTTACGAGGAAAGGGTCACAAAGTTTGGGCACGGGGCAAAGATAGGCTGCTCAAGGAAATACCTGGGAAGAAGAGTTTACGTGGTGGTGCTGAAGGACGACAAGGCTGATCGATGATTTTGAATCAGTACTTTCCGGGGTTAAGTCAAAGGAATTTCCTTACAGAGAAAGGAAGAAGAAAGAAACGAAATGGGGCGTGTCCCAGAGGTACGATGACAGGGTTGACAGCGCTTTATTCTGCATTGAATTGTGGCACAATCTATTTAACTTTGATAGATGAGCATACTAAAAGTGTCCCAACACTCTGTTATCCCAAGCTATCTGACCAAGAGTACCTTTCCCAGAGCCAGTTTTGAGGAAAGGTGTTTATACTAAAAGTATATCGTTTATCTGATATTGAACAATAATAGAGGTAATAAATGATGCATCGCAACGTTCAGCTTGCTATATTTTCCAGGGCGATGATCAGTTTCGGCTACGGATTTTTAATGGTTATATTTCCGCTGTACCTTTACAGCAAGGGCTATTCTCTGGTGACAGTGGGGTTGATTCTCTTTGTGGCAATGATCATCAATGCGTTCCTTGCGTTCATGCTGGGAATGCTGGCTGATCACTATGGAAGGAAGTACATAATGTCCCTGCTGTTCGCAATTTTTGCGCTGGCCTCAGGACTGTTTATAGTGGTTAATAACGCTGCTGCGCTTGCCGTACTTGCCGGATTTGCCGGATTCACTACGGGGTCCACAGGCGGTCCTATAGGTTCAGGGGGTCCAGTGGGTGGAATACAAACTGCCATAATAAGCGAGACCGTTGATAGAAAGGGGCTGCCAAAGGTACTCGGCATAGCTTCGATCACTGAAATGTTGGCTGCCATGATCGGCGCTTATGTGATTACACTTGTTGAGTACATCCATATATACCTCTATAACCTGTTCTATATTGGATCGGTGATCGGCATTGCATCATTTGTGGCATCTCTCTTGATCAGAGACCTTAAGGTCAGGAGCAGGAAACTGCTTCCTTCAATTTCATTTAAAAACATATTCAAACTCAGCATACCCACAATACCATGCGGTCTCGGATCAGGGTTCATAATACCAATCCTTTCACTGTGGCTAAAATTAAGATTCAATGAACCAACCAGCGTTATAGGCGCAGTTTTTGGAACAATGAACGTATTTGTAGTCATTTCAATGCTGTTGATGCCCAGAATTGCAATGAGCTTTGGAAGGCTAAAGGTCATTGTTTATTCAAGAGTTGCCGCATCCCTTGCATTCATACTGATGGCCTTTTCCACGGTTTTTCCCCTGGCAGCATTATTCATAATTGCCAGGGGAGCCTTTGCCATGGGCTCAATGCCCGTAAGGCAGTCCTTTGTCATGACCAATGTTCATGAGACAGAAAGGGCAACAACCAACGGCGCAACATCACTTAGCAGAAACGGTGCATCATCATTTGGGCCAGTTATATCAGGTTTCCTGATGCCTGCTGATATTACATATATACCACTGTTTGGAGGCATAATAACAATGTTTGACCCGTTACTTTATTATCTTATGTTCAAGGAACAGTGGAATGAAAGGTGAGCTCTATATGCTGTGAGTTAAATTATCCACGCGCCCGCCATCGATAACTATAACCTGCCCGGTCATGAACCTCGAATAGTCTGACCCAAGGTAAACCGCAAGCCTAGAAACGTCTTCTGGAGATCCGATGGTGTTGAGTTCACTGCGTGACCTGAATGATGATTCAAGCTGAGATATTTCGTCCATGCTCTTGCCGCCTATGGTCAGGTCTGTTTCAATCCATCCGGGAGCAATTGCGTTAACCCTTATGCCGTACTTTCCTAATTCAAATGCAAGCCTCTTGGTGAGCATTATCAGTGAAGCCTTTGTGATTGCATAGAGCGTTGTTCCGTTTGCCGCGGTACCTATGCCTGCATTTGACGCTATATTCACTATTGAACCGCCATTCTTCTTCATATAAGGTAGCACTTCCAAGGTAGTGTAAATTGCACCAAGGAGATTCACCCGCCACATCCTTTCAAACGCAGATTCGTCAAACTCCTCAAAGCTCTGAAGCTTCCATATCCCCGCGTTGTTGATCAGAACGTCTATTCTACCCATTTTTGAAATGATATCACTCACCATTTTCCTAACCTGCTCCCTGTCAGAAACATCAGCTCTGAAAATCTCAATCCCTGGATTACCTTCCTTCAGAAACCTTGCCTGTTCTAATGAATTATTATAGTTTGCAGCAACCCTTGCGCCGTACCTGCTGAATTCGATTGCCATGGATTTGCCAAGTCCCCTTGAGGCGCCTGTTATGAGTACAACCTTTCCACGTAAATCCTCATATGCCATAGGTACAGTAGTACATGACCAAATTTAAATGTTAATTAAAATGTGGTTTTGTCCATAAATTATGAAAAATTATTGACAAGAACGCGCTTTTAGCTTTATAACTTCTCTCTCTTAACGCTTATATCTGCCCTGCTAAAATAAATTTCTGCTGAAGCAGACAGGCTACCGTTTCTCTCTCTTCTTACTCGATAGCCTGTTCTGTGCAAGCGGAGGTTGATGAGAATGGGCAAAAATCACGGTAAGAGGTCAAAGCCAAGGGACTGGAAGAAGTACGACAGGTTCAGGATTTTAGAGCG
>ERZ1669250.921-NODE-921-length-10897-cov-9.058292_pt1 | contig 10897 bp, 10 predicted proteins | sample MGYA00579295_ERZ1669250 | MGnify/ENA primary metagenome ERZ1669250 (study PRJEB41166, sample SAMN08046056) | hot springs metagenome | biome: hot spring; feature: acid hot spring; material: thermophilic sediment; isolation source: thermophilic sediment from acid...
CTAGAATACCATCTTGATCTTGCATACCCCAAATAGCCATAAAATGAATTGGCAAGAATCTTAAGGGCCATGTTCCTAGCCCCGAGCGCCTTGTTGTCTGGATCCTTTTTATACGCCTTCTTCACCTCTGTTCTCTCTTCTATGAGAAACTTCAATAGCTTAGGCGCTATCCCCATAGGCTCTTTCCTAAATTTTACACCCAAAGGAGATTCATAATATTCGCTACAATCATCGCATATGGTAGAAGGATCGATATTGTGCGCAACAATAATCGATGGGTACAGTCCCCTGAAGTCGAGAACCGCTATATTCTTGTATATTCCTGCCTCCGGGGTTTTTACATACGCGCCTTCGACAGGATTAGAGAGGCGCCTTGCTATCTCTTCTTCGTCTGGCTTGTTTGGTATGAGCTGGCTGTTCATGTGTGCCTCCCTCATCAAGAGCCATTCTACGAGTTGACCGGTCGTGGATATTGAAGCCTCGCCGAGCGTGGTACCACTAACCTTTGCAACCTCTAATTCTAGAGGTATGAAAAAGTCGTAAAGCTCATCGAGCACAAGCGAGTCGCCAAGCGAATAATCAGCTAGCTCGTTGAGGTCGTTGCTGTCCCAGATCTCCCAAATATTCCTCCTTTCTACCATCTTCTTCTTTTTGCCTGTAACTGCATTGTATATCTCCTCAAGCTTGAAGCTGTTTACCTTAATGAGCTTTTCTGCTGCACCCACTACAGAAACAAACTTGGCGACATTGTAAATGTCCATATTTACTCTTCCTGGTATATGCACGGCCTCTATAAGGCCATGATGCTCCTTTTTGACCTCACCCTCTACCCTTGCTATCGAGAAATCAGCGTGCACCGCCTTGCTCCTCGAAAGAAGATATGGAATATCAAAATTCGAAGAATTGTAGCCGGCGATTATGTCAGGATCAAGCCTCCTTATTGTGTTTGCAAATCCTTGAATTAAGGCTTTTTCGCTGTCAAAAACAAGCACAAAATCCTTTTCTATCTTCTTTGTTGTAATGACTTTCTTCTCCTTGCCGTCTGTGTAGCTTATCATTATTACAGGATCCTTCTCAGGCCTTGGGATGCCTTTTGGATTGTATGTTTCTATGTCAAACGAGATATGGCTTAGCTTTATCTCATTTACCATGCTTCCCCCTATCTCATCGATGACCAGCTTGCCATTTTCCTCGTGCACTTTTACCTTTACGCCCTGCATCGGATTGATTCCCTTGTCTATCAGATAGCGCTTCCAAAAAACTATGTCATGCTCGTAAACTTCCCCGAAATCCCTCATTGCTGAACTTAGCCTTGGTATATCCTTCGGGTGGTCTGCAAAAATCTTAAGGGCTCTTACCTCCTTTCCAAAAATGAAGAGTTTTGATTCCTCTATCTCTTTTGCAGAAGTACCATCGTCAAGCTTAAAGTTAGATAGCATCTCCTTGTTCAGAGAAGGATTTGAAGGGACAAGGTAAAAATAGGGATAAAATCCTGTATCGAGGAGCTCGTATGTCTTTTCGTTGTCCTTGATGGTAAGCCTTATAACTCCCCTCTTGCCGATGGTGAGGTAATCAACATCAAGCACAACGCCGTTGATTTCCATAATTTATTCTCTGCTTTAAAAAATAAAAAGGAGAGCAATTACTTTTTCTCTCCCGTCTCTTGCAGTTTCGCCCTAGAAAGCGGCAGCGGAGCTACAAAGCCTATAGAATAAGCAAGCAAAGTTCCTCTTGCGCCGCATTCGAAGTTGAGCAGATTTATTATATTTTCTGCGAATGCAAGTGGAAGGGTCTTTTTGCTTTCCCATGTTTTGCTTATCTCCTCTACATCTTTCTTATCCTCTTTCGAGGTAATGCTTCCCTTGATTCTTATCTCCCCGACGTTTTTTGTTGCATTCCCTGTTCCCCCCTCATAAGAGGTTACAAAAGTAAATGCTACCTCGACAGAATCTTGGTTTATTTTTACATCATCGAAGTTTATGTTGAACTTCATGTTTGTTATCATGTCCTTAGACTCTCTCGTTGCCTCTACTTTGCTTATATCTATTCCTGTTATCATAGAATCACTCTCAATAGATATGCTAAAACATTATTTATATACCTTTTGATTATTTCAAGCAATTGCCAGGTGGTTTGCTATAAACAATAATAATATAAATTGTTTTCAATTGTAAGTATATATGATACTATGAGACTCTGGCTCTTCCCTGCATTGGCGCTTGCATTGTTCATGCTTGAGGTTAATGCGTATTTTAATGTTACTTACCTAAACACTACAGTAATACTTCAAAACAGTACAAAGGCGCACGTAATAGAGGTTGTTACTCTCTTCATGAGCAACTCCTCTGTGCCGCAATATATGCAATATAGGCAAGCGATAAATCTTACCCTGAGCAACTGGGATAATGCCTTGGGAACCAGTTACCTTATTGAGCACATAATAAACCCAAGCTCAAGCATATCTAATTTTACATTTCTCCCTGGGCCGGTGATGAGGGATATTAATGGTAGCGGGATTGCCTATTTGACCATGAACTACTATGTGGGCAACGTAACAACAGTGCGCGTAGTTGCACCAAGAAAGCTGGAGTACACATTTAATGACAAAGTTTTCAACTTTATGCACACTGCAAGCGGGGAAGCCTTATATGCAAACAGCAGGCTCAATATAATAATCCCAAAAGGCGCACAGATTGTTTCTATATACCCGGCGCCGGACTATCCGGCAATCTCCGCTTTTGGAAATTATACGGGCTACAATGAATTTTCTTGGTTTTATGGCGAGCCTCTGACAAAGTTTTCATTCTCTTATATCGTGACCGAGTCTCTCCAGCAAGAAGTTGTCAATTATTTTGCAAATTTGTTCAAAAAATACGGGACAATAATATATATAACAATTGCAATAATCATTCTAGCTGCTATAATTTATCTTTATTTCAAGACAGTTTTGGCAAAATGATTCGCAGAGTTTGGTGAATAAGTGCACAGATATGTAGTTAAGCTTTTAGAAATATTGCAAGAAAAAAAGGCCTTAGGCATTGATGAACTTATAAAGGAAAGTAAGCTAAACAAAGATTCAGTGTTGTGGGCTCTTGAGCAGCTGCAGGAAAGCGGCTTCGCTAAGCTCACAAAATCCGGGAAAAGTACCCCAATTTTTTCAGAAGAAGGAAAGAGATATGCAGAGAGCAAGCTGCCCGAGGAAGCCTTGCTTGAACGCCTAGGCAAAGAAAGGGTAAAGATTAGCGACCTTAGCCCCGAGGAAAGAATAGGTTTCCAGTGGCTAAAGGCAAAAGGAATTGCTGATGTCAAAGACGGATTCATAATCCTCAAAGAAGTGAAAAAAATAGAAGAGGGAGACGTGCTTAGGAAACTTTTTAAGGATCCAGACAGCTTTGAAGAGGTGAGAAAACAGCACCCACAAGCTATAGACAATTTGCTCAAGAGGAAACTTATATCTATGAAAAGCTCAGAAGTCATAGAAAGCGTAGAGATAACGCCGCTTGGAGAAAAAGAGAAACTGAAGCAAGAAGAGGAAATTGGCGAACTAAACAGGAATATTATTCTCAGCGGTGGATGGAAGGGAAAAGCTTTCAAAAAGTACGATGTTAGTTTGGGGGTCGAGGATGCAGAAATCGCCAAGAGGCACCCATTCAGGAGCTTTTTGGACGAGCTTAGGGATGCTTATGTTGCAATGGGCTTCAGGGAGATCAGCGGCCCGATTGTAGAACCCTCCTTCTGGGTATTTGATTCGCTTTTTGTGCCGCAGGACCATCCTGCAAGGGAGATGCAAGATACCTTTTACCTGCTGAACCCCGGAAGGATGGAGCTGAAGGAGAAGAAGCTTGTTAATAGGGTAAAGGATGCACATGAGAAGGGATGGCATATAAATTGGTACAAGGAAGTAGCTGAACAAGCCGTATTAAGAACCCATACCACAAGCGTCTCGGCAAGGTTCATATATAACTTGGACAAGAGGCTCCTTGCAAGCATATCCCCAGTAAAGCCCCTCCAGCTTTTCTCCATAGGCAGAGTTTTCAGAAATGAGAGCATAGATTACAAGCATCTTGCAGAGTTCTATCAGACAGATGGAATAGTTATTGGTGTGAACCTAACACTTGCAAACCTTTTCGATGTGCTCAAAAGGATCTATAACAGCATAGGAATAGAGATAAAATTCAAGCCCTCTTACTTCCCATTCGTTGAACCCGGAGTAGAGGTAGAGATATTATATAATGGCGAATGGCTCGAACTTGGCGGCGCTGGAGTAATAAGGCGCGAGATTACTGGAATAGTGAGCAAGAAGATAAAGGTCCTTGCGTGGGGCCTTGGCGTCGAAAGGGCTTTAATGGCAAAGAATAAAGGGATCAGGACAATCACCGAGCTCTACAATAGCAATCTTGGCTGGATTAGAAATAAGGTGATAATATAGCAGTTGTAACTTTTGAAAAAGAATACTTATTCAAGCTCGTTGGAAAGAGCATAAGCGATAGCAGATTAGAAAAATATGTGCAAAGCCTTGGATTGAGCGTAGAAGGATTGAATGAAGGAGAGATAAGTATAGATATAACACCGAACAGGCCCGACCTTCTTGACATTGTTGGATTTGCAAGAACTTTGAGAAACTTTATGCACTACAAAGAAAGGCTCGAATATAAGCTTACTGATCCAAATCCAGTGCTTACGATAAATGTTGGCAAAAACGTTTCAAAAGTAAGGCCTTTCATCTCTTCGCTGGTTGTAAAAAACCTAAACTTGACCGATGAAAGCCTTAAGTATATTATAAATTTTACAGAAAAATTCAGCGAGACTTTTGGCAGGAAGAGGGATAAGCTTGCCATGGGCCTGCATAATCTCTCAAAAATAAAAGGGAATATTGTATATGATGCAAAGCTTGAAGGCAAGTTCACGCCACTTAACGAAAGCAGGGAGATGACGTTTAAAGAGATTATTGAAACGCATGAAAAAGGCGTTGCCTATGCGCATACAATAAAAGGATCCTACTATCCTTTGCTAGAAGACAACGATGGCATACTTTCGCTTATACCGATAATAAACTCAAATAGAACCAAGGTAACTAAGGACACGAAAGAAATGCTTGTTGATATAACAGGAACATCTCAATATATCGTGGAGAAAGCTGCTGACCTTTTTGCATGCATGTTTATCGACCTTGGAGCAAACGTATATAGGGTAAAAATCTCTTATGGCAAAAAAAGCATTATAACCCCAAGGATGGAAACAGACATAATCGAAATAAAGCCTTCGCAGATAGAAGACCAGATAGGTGCTAGGATAGGGTTCAACAACATCATCTCTCTGGCAAACAAAATGGGCTACAAGGCCCTGTTCGTGAATAATAGAATAAGATTTTTCATCCCTCCATATAGGCTTGACATTATAAATGATCAAGATATAATAGAAGACATAGCCATAGGGTATGGATATGAATTTATACACCCAATCAGCCTTTTCTCAGAAGTAATTGGCGGAAGGCTTGAAGAGAGTACAAAAACAAACAGGAAACTTATTGGCTTGATGCTTGGCTTGGGATTCTCAGAAGCAAACAACAATTATTTGACCAACGAAAAAATAAATTTTGAAATGATGCGCATTGAGCAAAAGCCACACGTTCAAGTGAAAGGTTCGAAGAGTGAAAATATAACGATGCTGCGCACATGGCTTCTTCCTTCACTGCTTGGCAACCTTGGTGCGTCTGCACATGAAAAAATGCCGCAGAAGATGTTTGAGCTTGACCTTGTCTTTAATATCGAAGGGGAAGAGGTAAAGGAAAGTTACCACATTGCAGGGGCTTATGCTTCGCCGAAGATCAATTTCAATGATATAAAATCAATAGTTACCTCGCTATTCCACTCGCTTGGCATAGAAGATTTTGAAGTGAAGGAGGAAAGTATTCCTTCATTTATAGATGGAAGGTGCGCACGCATAGCCTCCAAGGAACTCAAGGGATTTTTTGGCGAAATACACCCAGAGGTGCTAAACAATTTTGGCATAGAGGAGCCTACAGTGGCGTTTGAGCTAGAGCTTCCTTTCTAGCTGGCTTTCTAAAGTGCAATCAATGGCTTTCTTGTCGTCTCTTAACCTGACAAAAGAGGGGGCGCGCATTATATAATCGCTTGTGAATTCCAGATATTTCACTTCTGCAACATACTCTGGAATTATGAAATGCACCTCCTTGTCGCTTAAATTCAAATTTATGCCGTAATCCTTTTTCTTTTCTTTGCTGAGCTTCTCGTATAGCAATTTCCTTGTCTCATCATCAAACCCAGTGCCCACCCTGCCTATATATCTTATTTTGCCGTTATCATACACGCCTATTATAAGCGCGCTAAGATCTTCTTTCTCGCTCTTTGTATAGCCTATTATTATTGCGTCTATTGTGTTTGTTGCCTTTATCTTCAGCCAATCCTCGCTTCTCTTTTGCTGATACGTAGACATTATTTTCTTTGCCATAATGCCTTCAAGCCCTTGCCTCTTCACTCTATTGAAAAGCTCCTTTCCTTTCTCAAAAATATACTTAGATTTTATTGCTTCATTGCTTTCTTCAAGCGTTTCATCTAACATTTTTTTCCTCTCTAGCAAAGGCTTTTCAAGCAGATCTTCACCATCAATATGCAGCAAATCAAAAACAACATAGGTAGCTGGATGTATCTTAGAAAGCAGCTCTATCCTTGATGCGTTGGCACTTTGCTCTCTTTCTTCAAGTAGATAAAAATTTGGCTTACCATTCTCAAAAACAACTATCTCGCCATCAAGTATTGTGCGTTTGGCGTTTATGTTTTTGAACAGACCCATAAGCTCAGGGTACCTATACTCGAAGAACTTGCCCCTCCTGTTTAAAAGAAGAACCTTCTTCTCTTTTTTGTCTACGTAGGCTATGCACCTTGTGCCATCGTATTTTATCTCCATGATGAAATCTTTCGAATCAAAAGGCTTGGCTGGAAAAGCGAGCATTGGGCTAACCAGTTTGATTTCGCTGTTCCAGAGACTCATGTCTTCTCCTTCAAACTTGCTGTAAGGCTTTCTATAAGGCTCTTTGCCTTCTTTACCTCTTTCTCAGCCTTTACCTCGTAGCTCTTTCCCGCAACCTTTGCCTCTATAAGTTCCTTAAGCGCTTCTGTATACTCGTCCTTGAACTCAGACAGATTGACCTCTTCTTTGCTGAGCTTGTTTACCAGCATTTGCGCCAGCTCGAGCTCCTTCTTATCTGGCTTTGGAAGCTTCTCAAGCTCTGCCAAGCCTTCTATGCCTATTATCTCATCAGTGTAGTGCAGGGTTTGAAGAAGAAGGCCTTTCTTGTAAGCCCTTATTGCAACCACGTGCTCCTTGTCCTTTAGGGTAAACTTTCCTATGCCAATTTTGTTCGCAAGTGCAAGGGCTTGAAAGAGAAGTGCATAGGCTCGCTCGCCGTTCTTGTCTGGAACTACATAATAGCTCTTGTCGAAATATATTGGGTCTATTTGCTCGCTGGTAAACTCTTTTATTTCTATTGTCTTTGTCGAAGGAATCTTTATCTTCTCCAGGTCTTCCTTCTCGAGCACTACAAACTTGTCCTTACTTATCTCGAAGCCCTTCTTGAGCTCCTGCCAAGTCACCTCCCTATCTTCTACTGGGCACCACCTCTTGTATATTATCCTGTGCCCATTTTTGCATAGCGAATGCAAGGGCACTTCGCGCTCCCTTATTGCTAGGTAAAGCCTCACAGGTATGTTTACAAGACCAAAGCCTATGGAACCGTTCCATATGCTCTTCATGCGCCCACAATATTATAGCTCAAGAAAAGGATAAAAGGCTAAGCAGAGAGGCTTCTCCCATAGATTTCTAGGAAGCTGTACCAAGCTTGGCTAGGTTTGCCTATAGGGTTGGTAAGATTGAGCAAGCCGAAGTTGTTCTCTATAGGGCCGTTAGAAAAGCCCCAAAGGTCGTACCAGTAAACCCTCTTTATGTAAGGAAAGCTGTTGAAAAAGGAAAAACTTTGGACAAGAAATGAATTTTGCATACTTTGGCTCAGCCCAGGCAGGGTCGCTGAAGAAGAAGGCATTCCGAATTCTGTTATCCAAATGGGCTCTTTTGTCATGTTTTCATAGGCATTTATCCAGCTCCTCCAATAAGAAAATTCGCTTGCAGAGAAAGGCAGGCTTGGATAGATATGAAGTGATATGGCGTTGCAATATTTGCCTGCACCATAATTCCAAACTTCGCTGTACCACAAAAATATGTTTTCATTTCCTATGGGTGCGCCTCCAAAGCATACGATTGTTGCATTGGGCTGGTATTCCTTTATTATTGTAGAAGCGCTCTTTATGATTAGGTAGTAATTATATGCACTTCCATTCATAAACCCTGTTTGAAACACACCAACATATGGCTCGTTCCATATCTCCCATGTGGTTATCCATGGATATGACTTAACAGCATTTTCAACGCTTTCATTCCATTCACTCAGGCTCCAGTTTTTATTTCCAATTCCATTCGGAAGAGTCGAATAATCAAGTATGCCAAGGTAGCTTGCTCCAAGCGCATGCTCTTTGTCCAAAAGCGAGACCTGGCTGTTTGAATTTGTAATATCTGTCCTAAAGTATCTCACTCCATTCTCTATAGCAAAGATCTCCGAACTTTCGTTTCCGTGCGTGCACACCCCAACAAAGAAATTAATTTTGCTTGGCACTTCCATAGGTCTGAATGAATAATAAAAAACTACAATTATAATTAGCACAACTGCAAAGGCGAGCAGTAATAAGAAAAATTTTCCCATAAATTTAAATAGCCAGTAAAGCTTTTTATTTGTAAATGAAAAAGATTAAATGAGATTATGAAGTCCCATATCTTATTGGCAATGCTCTTTGCAATCTCACCGCTAGCGTATGCAAAGTGCATAGATATATTTTATCTCCCTACATGCCCCCATTGTGAGCAGGCTTTGGGCTTTTTCTATAATATCAGCCAAGAATACAACCTTACCATAAACGAGTATAATGTTGAAAATCCAAATGCGTCTAGAATTTTTAGCTCGCTTTCAGACTATTATAATTCAAGCGGCGGCGTGCCGTTAATTTTCATAGGCAATGAAGCTTTTCTAGGTTTTGCGTATGGGAACATGTCACAGCAGTTGAATAACATGATTTCTATAGGCTATAGCGCACAGCTTCTAAAAGCATTGCAAAACGCTGGAAATGTGTGCCCGGTTCTTCCAAATAATATTTCTTGCAGAAATTGCTACACGACAGTTTTGCCGAATGAGGCAAAAAAGCTAAATGAATCGGATTTTTTCACCAATATGTTTGAGATAATAGTTGTTTTTGTGCTTGTAATTGTTGCAATATTTCTTGCAATAAAGATTGGTAGGAGAAAATGATGAACATCTGGCTTGTAACCGCTTCGCTTGGCACAGCTGATGGGGTAGCAGATCCCTGCGGGATTAGCGTGCTCCTTTTCCTTATCGCCTACCTCGCAAGCATAGGCTCGAAGAGAAAGATAATCTCATACGGCCTGTTTTATTCATTTGTTATAGGCTTTGTTTATTTCTTGTTCATGGTAGGCCTGCTTAGCATTGTTAGCTTGATACCATATACGAAATGGATAAGCTATGTTGTTGCCGCTCTTCTTTTGATTTGGGGCATTTTGGAGCTTAAGGACTTTGTTGCGCCTGGGAAATACTTCGCTGTAGAGATGCCACACGCTGCAAAAGTAAGGGCTGGCATGCTTATAGAAGATATCTCCTTGCCAGCAGTAATAATTCTTGGTATACTTGTTGCCTTAGCAGACATTCCTTGTGCAAGCGGCTACGCTTTTGCCTATATTGCCTACCTAAAGGAGCTCTCTATAACTGGGAGCATTGCAAACTTTTTCATAGCCCTATACAACTTTTTCATGGTGCTTCCCCTGATACTTATTGTATTCGCACTTTACTTTGGCATAGCAAAGGCTGAATCAATAAAAAGAAAGGGAGAAGTAGTCAAGAGATACCTTCACCTGCTTACTGGGATTCTTTTCATAATAATAGCAATAATCTTGCTTGTCTAAAGCTTGAGCTGGAGCGAGCGAAAGCTATAATAAAATACGATTTGACTTTTTATCATGGACCGAAAACTCAAGAGGAAACTTATTGAGATTGCAAAAGAAAACATCAAGAACGACCCATCGCACGATTTCAATCACGCTATGCGGGTGCTTGGTAATGCCGAGATGCTTGGTAGGATTTACCATGCCGACATGGATGTACTTGTCCCAGCTGCGCTATTCCATGATCTCATAGTATATGATAAAGGGAGCGAAAAATCAAAGCATGAACATGAAGAAAGCGCAGCAAAGGCCCTGCAAATCCTGAAGAAATTGCATTACAACCCTAAGAAGCTAAGCGCTATAAAATATGCAATAGAGGTTTGCTCATACAGCAAGGGCATAAAACCTACAACTTTGGAGGCGAAAATCCTGCAGGATGCAGACAGGATAGAGACAGGAGCCATAGGGATAATGAGGACGTTTAGCTCTTGCGGCAGCATGAACAGGAAATTATATGATCCAATAGATCCATTCTTGAAAAAAAGAAAAGGAGATTCTAGCATATCTGGGCTTGACCACCTTATTTTGAAGGTTGCAAAAATACACGAAGCCCTGAATACCAAAGAAGCGATAAAAATCGCAAAAAGGAGAGAAAGATTCGTAAAGAAGTTTATAGAAGAGCTGAAGCTTGAACTTGAAAATAAACAATAATGTTTTCTTTCAACAAATAAGTTCAGATTTTGATTAGGATATGCGCAGGTCTACTGCAAAATTTATGGCAACTACTTGGTCTTTTTATTCTTTTGCTAGCAAAGGTAGATACTTTTAACTTAAAGATATGCGCCAGGGTAGGGATTTGAACCCTAAAGCCCGCGAA
>ERZ1669250.922-NODE-922-length-10879-cov-2.905488_pt1 | contig 10879 bp, 7 predicted proteins | sample MGYA00579295_ERZ1669250 | MGnify/ENA primary metagenome ERZ1669250 (study PRJEB41166, sample SAMN08046056) | hot springs metagenome | biome: hot spring; feature: acid hot spring; material: thermophilic sediment; isolation source: thermophilic sediment from acid hot...
TTTGTAAGGGATAAAGCTCCAGTCTGGCCCATTCGGGTGTCCCGTTGAAGCGACATATAATTTAGTTTGGCCGTCGCACTTTCCCTCTACGAATGCGAAGCCGTGAGAGCTTTCCTCTTGTCCCCGTAGAATTCCGAAATCGTTTGCTATAATTCCCATCGATCCCCGCGGTAGGTCAAAACCGTAAACGTATATTTCATGCCCGTACAATCCAATATCTTCTAGAGCCGGGGGATTTTCGTACGTCCCGATCACCTTTTCGGCGAGCTTGCCCTTTAAAATTTCGATTACCCTTATTATTGGAGGCAAGACATCAACGTCGATCTCTACTTTCCCGAGGTTTACTTCATTGAGGTACTCGCCTACTTTAAAGGGGACGTAAAGCGTTGTTTTTCCCTGCGACGCCTGGATCACAAGACCAGACTTATCTCCGCCCTCTAAGAAATACCCGTTAGATATTATAGGAAATTCTGAGGACCAAGTCCTCTCCGCAAAGCTCCTTTCAATGATCAGCAGTATCTTGATCCCCTCTGGTGTATTAACCTTAAAACCCGACATTTCAGTTACGGTCCCTTTAACCGATGCGCCATCGACCTGGCAATTCAAACCGGATTCGATCACCCCGCCCTCGACGTCTACCCTATATTCTTCGCCGTAGTCCCCAAAGAAAATTACGTAGTTTCCGTAGACCCCGAGCAGATCCAAATTGCAAGATACCCTAGAGGAGCCCACCTTGAGGCCGTTAACCGATACTCTTACGTCTTTCGGAGGGACGCGGCTCGCCCCGTCCTTCCACTCGTTTACGTCATTATTTACCCGAAATACGAAGTCGGTCCCATCTCTTGAACGCACTATCTTCAGCCTATCCCCTTCTAACGATTCGGATATTAGATCGGTGCCCTCGAGTAAATCGGCCAGCTTAGAAAGCGTTCTCACTTTGTAGTAACGCTCTCCAAGCTCGCCCCATTCTCTTACCATTGCTTCGTAATCATATGAAGTAGTCATGCTCCTAGCGGCCCATGGCCCAAAATTTGTTCCTCCGTGAAACATGTAAAAGCTGACAAGGTCTACCCCGTAAGCCAGGGCTACGGCAAAAAACATGCGGGTCCAGTTAGCCGCTATGCTCCCCCTTTCGGTCGGGAGGGGCTTCGCCAGGGTAGAAAACCAGCCCCCCTCAAATTCCATGATTTCGGGAGCTACTGAAGGCTGCGTCTGCTGAACCTCCTTTATCGATTTTATCACAGAGCTCAAATCCCAAGGATTGGGGTACAGATCAAGCGTATCCACGTAATTAGTATTCCTAGCATACCGGTTGGCATTGGTATACAAGGGGACCGTGATCCCTAGCTCCCTAGCCAGCTTAGCTAAAGCTTCATGATACGGTATGTCTCCCCAGAAATACTCGTTCTCTAGCTGAAGCGCTATTAAGTTTCCGCCCCTTGACTTGTCGTATTTAGCCAACTTTGCCAGAATTGTCCTCAGCCATTTTTCCGCGTAAGGATAATAGGAAGGATCAAGCGAGCGGGGGATCAGCTTATCGGAAATGAGCCAGTCGGGGTGCCCCCCGTTATCCCATTCGGCGCAGACGTAAGGGCCTACCCTTGCAATCAATTTTAACCCTAGGGAATCAACTGCCGACAAAAAGGCATCGACGTCTTTCTCCCCAGAAAAATCGTAAACACCGGGTTCAATTTCATGATAATTCCAGAAGAAGTAAGCCGTAACCGTATTGAAGCCAGCCCCCTTGAGCTTTATCAACCGATCTTCCCACAGACCGCGCGGGACGCGCGGGTAATGGATTTCTCCGCTTAGTATCATACGTAAAAAGCGCTTTAACTATTAAGGGATTTCCGGGCAAACCCCAAAATTTATCAGGGAATCGCGCGAAGACCGTACGGCGCCCATTTAGTTCGTGATCTATTTAGGCTAGCCGTTGCACGAACAAATTATTTTGAACCTAAATTTCTTTTAAAATTTTTTCGCGAAATGCGACGAGCGCGTAAAGCAAATTTCTTTCCGAGTTGTATATTATGAAATCCGCGTTGACGAGCTCAATAACCCAGTCGTAAAAGTCTTTTCCCATGTAGGTCTTCGACTCGTTAAGGTAAAGCCCTTTTAAGATTAATAAAAAATTATTCCCAACGCCGATATCATTAAGACGCGATAAAGTTTCATTCCAGGCGTAATTAAAATTTATGTGTATGCGTATCATCGCTCTAGCAAGATCGGCCTCGGTTACCGGTGACAACTCCTCTAGGGCGTCTAGGGCAGCCCTCGCTTTGGGGCAAACGTCAAAGTAGCGGGAATGCGGGCGAACAATCCCCTTGGAAGAAACGTATAGAGTAGCCGATGATGGGCTAAAATTTTGTTGGACCCTAAGTTTGTTGGTCAGCCACTCGCTGGCCCCTGGGGCAAGTTCATCAAGAACCCAATGAGCTTTTTCCGGGAGGCGCGTTATGCTTGTTATCCCGCGACGCCGCAAGTACTCATAAGCATTAAACATTGCTTCGACCGTAACTTCATCATCCAGCACAGACGAACCGTATTTGGCCAAGTATATTGCGACGTACACGTCAGACGATCTGACGCGATCTATCAACTCAACTAGGGACTCCAAATCCTCACCCCCGTTATAAATAAAGGCGGAGTATAACGCGTAGGCTTCATGCTCGCTTATTTTGGTCGCATGCATTAGCCTTTTTACGGCTTTGAAGTCCTCTTCTCCCACAAGAACTCCTCACCATCGCTTTTATTGATATCGCTAAGCTAATAACGAGCATCTAGATGCTTTTATGATAATTTACCTCGTAAGGCACGGAGAATCCATTAATAACGTACAGGAAATTTTTCCTGATGATGACCAAGCCGAGTACTCCCTCACCCCTGAAGGAATCAAGCAAGCCCAACTCACTGGGGGATATTTGTCTCTAGTAAAGGCCGATCTACTGATCTCCAGCCCGGTGAAGCGCGCTTCTCAAACAGCTCAAATAATATCGGAAAAAATAGGGAAAAAAATAATTTTTGACGATAGATTGAGAGAGGCAGGGCTTGGTAACCTGAGGGGAAAGGATTGGCGCCAACTGGTTTCAAAGGAGCCCGAGTGGTACAAAGAATATTTCAGCGTCACTTCAAAATACGGAATCGAAAAATATTCATCGATTCAAAAAAGGATGTTAATGGCCTTACAGGATTTTTCGGATAATCACTCGATAATTATGGTTTCTCACCTTGAACCCATAAGGTCTTTGATTGCCATCAGCCTAGGCATAAGCGGCGAAGAGGCTAGAAAAATAAAAATTTCTAACGCTTCGGTTAGCGTACTTAAGCTTGAAAATCCTAACGGTTTAGAAACTATAACGATTAATTGGCTGCCAATGGAAAGGTACGGGTCATCTGAACCGGAAAGATTTACGGGTCAAATTCCAAGTGAAAAAGCCCGAGGTTTTCGAGGTATTTCGTACCTTCAATTATAGGCGGAATCCGGCTCTTAAGCAGCTTCGCGTCCCTTAAGTACACGGCAACGCCCTCTCAATAAATTACGTTCGGTCGGACAGACCACTAAGGGCTTCTTCCGATTGAAACGGATATCTATAACCGGACCGTAGGTAGCCATTACCCGCGAAGGTCCTGTGGATACTTGTCTAAGATCTCCTTATGCTTATCGTAATAATCTTTTTGCCACTGTTTAAACTGTTCCAGCTTCTCCTGCTCGTGTTTCTGCCTTTCTCTCTCGTATTCATCCTTAATTTTATCCCATTTTTTGGGGTCGAACCCGTACGGAGGCCGATCCCTTATCTTGGGCGGATTAAAGGCGTAAGAGTAAAATTCTTTGTAATAATCGTAATCGCGGTCGCTAACGCTTTGAGTTTTTATCCCAGAGCCGTGTAATTCGGAAAGCAGCTCGTCAAGACCTGTTTTGGGCCTCAGATTCCTGGCGCCCTTTGGATTATAAATTATAGTTATGGTTGCGGTGACGTAATTTACGCTCGCCTTTAATATTGCGTCATGCGTCAAGAGCTTGTATTGCAAAGCCGCAGCATCGCTAAAACTCTTTAGATCCTCTTTTGTCGTCTTTATCGTGGCTTCCCTTACCAGGCGGTACGGCACGTGGTATTTTTTGCCCAGTTCTTCTATGAGCTCATCTTCAAAGCTTACATCGCCTTGCGTAACTTTGGTTTGCTCAGCCTTATTTTCGTGCTTTCCAACGCTCCTAGCGTTAATCCTAACCCCTATTTCAGAGACCTCTTCTACGCCTTTCTCATCCTTATCGCTTACTGCTTGTTTCTTTTCTTCATCTACTGTACTCATTTATTTCGCCCCTGTTTCACCTTAACGCCAAAATCCTCGCTACTTTTAGACGATTCGGTAATATCGGGTAACTTGGGTTTCGCGAAGGGAACGGGCTTTCCGCCGTTAACTGGGAGGGCAAAGTAGTCTAAGATGCTGCCGTAAACGGCCCTATAGAGCTCGCTCTCCTGGAGTTTTTTGACGTCCCTCTTGTATTTATCAGATGAATAATCCCAATCAGGATGCTCTTTTTTCCACACGTCCGCCGGTATGCTATACTGCCTCTGTATTTTGTCGCGGTATATTTCGGGGAATACGTTAAATGTGCAGAAGGGCAAAACCTCGCCATCGGGCATCGCGTAATGTATGTCACACCTCTCAACCCTCTCGATATCGTAATTGTACTCATCCTGGAAGTGCATGCTGCCCAAGAATAGCGTTCTGTGGTGTATTGCACCGAGCGAATTAAAGTCCTTATTAACTAGGAAATTGGTCAATAACTTCATGAAATTAACCGATTTAGGCTGCTTCTCTTCGTTTATGAACCTCCTAATACCGAGGAGGACCTTTGCGGCCTTGAGCTTCTTAGTCAGGCGGCCGTCGTCCTTTATCTCTTCGTATTCTTCCTTCAGGTATTCGTTAAGGCCAACGACGTCTACAAACTCTGGTATAGGTATTACGCGCTTGTCGTCATCTAGGAACACGTAAGTGCCCATACCACAAGCAAAATGAATCGACATATCGTACATGTAACGACCAGTAGCGGCTTCCAAAAACTTGTCAAAGGCGCCGGTGTAGGGGACGCTGTACCAGTCGTCCTTGTTTATCACCCCTCCAGTCTGCTCTTCCAATTCTTTTATCATGCCAGGAATCGTAATCCTCATATTTTCCCTGGCCTTATCCGGCATCCTTCCTACCAACGATACGGGCTGGAAATTAACTGCCCTGACCACGTCAATATGGTTGAGCGCAAAATTTACCATTGCCCCCAATTCCTGATCGTTTATACCCCTGATAACCGTTGGCACGAAGACTATCCCCATTTCAGCTTTTTTGCGGCATCAAGAATGAAGGGTATTTCCCAGTGATTCTTTGGGTTAGCCCTCATACTCACGCCATCGAAGCTTAAGTAAAGAGTATTGACTCCCGCGTACCTGAGCCTAACGGCTAAATCCGGGTTTAACCCCAAATTAATACCAGTAGTATTAAGCTGAACTTGCTCAAAGCCCGCTTCTCTGGCCGCCTTAACTATTTCAACTATTTGAGGGTGCATCGTTGGCTCTCCCCCCGTTAGCTGAATTGCGTTAGGCGGGATCGGCCTTTGCGCTCTGAGGTTGGCAAAAAGCTTCTTAAACTCGTCCAAAGAAGGCTCATAAATTGGCTCTCCTTCCTTGGCGTAGAAAAAGCAGTACCAACAATTCAGGTGGCACCTATTGGTAATAACAACGTTAGCTAGGGCAGTATGAGACAGGTGCCTCTGGCACAACCCGCAATCGTAAGGGCAATTAGCCCCAGTAGTATCCGGTATGTAGTTCGGGTTTTCCAGGCCCCTACCGTTGTACTGGAGCTTACTCATCTTATCGTATAAATAATAATCCTCCCAATACTTTTCTATGAACCATCCATGCTGTGGGCAATGCTTCCTTATCATTACGTTGTCCCCGTCCCTGTATATTATCCCGTCAATAATCCTCTTGCACACTGGGCAAACAGTTTTCGTTTTTCCTAATACGGGCATTTTTTCGATTTCTTCCATACTTCTATGATAAGGAGCGAGAACAGGATTAGTCTCTTGCTTTACCACGTCCTCTTCAGATTGCATAATGAATTGATGCCACCGTATTTTAAGGTATTTTCCTAATAAACTTCTTATTTGGATTAATAGGTTACACTGGTTACGATTCGCTATTGGGTTTTGCCGCGAGAAAGCCCCCTAATAGTTCAAAAATCAAGTAGGATAAACCCCCTATACCAAGCGATAAGTACCACCCGAAGTCGTATAAGAAGCTAAGGTTTAGGGCATACCCTAACACGGGGACAACGCTTCCCGTCATTGTAGCGGCAATAGCCCTGTAATTCACCCCTTTTCTGTACCAATATTGTCCCCTAGGTTTAAACAACCCTTCGATATTGATTATCCTCCTCCTTATCACCCAATAATCAACCATCATAACTCCAGCTACCGAGCCCAATGCCGTCCCCAAAAGGTTGAGAGCCCCAAATATGTTTGACGCGCTATTGTACCAAAGCCAAGGGGCGAAAAATATGCCCACTGTAGCGGCGGTAACAGAGGCGCCCTTCCAACTCATCCTCGGAAGCAAGGATAGCACGTCGTAAACGGGGGATACCAAATTTGCCGCGACGTTTACTCCTACGGTTGCCGCCACGAGGGTAATCCCTATTAGAAGGGAGAATAGCTTATTTCCGCTAAATAAGTACATTATATTAACCGGGTTAACGTAGTTTATTGCCTGAGAAAAAGGTATATGAAAAACGTATATAACCGTAGAAATTGTACCCACGGCCAAGAAAGAAAACGCTACAAAAATCACTGGAAAACCCAGGGCTTGACCAATAATTTGATCCTTTTGAGTCCTCGCGAAACGTGTAAAATCCATTACGTTAAGGACCAATGTAGAATAAGCACCGGCCAACGATGCCGCAGCCAAACCGATATTATACGGCGTAGCAGCAATTTCAGGCTTAACCGATAGGGCGAATAACGGGCCCAATCCATGAGCCAAGTAAGTCCCGTACGCGAACAGCAAAATGAACGATAGTAGAATTGCCGGGCCAAGTACGAGCTCAAAATACTTGACTTCCTTCATACCCTTAAATAAAGCAAATACATTAATCATCCAAAAGACCGAGAACGATATCAGCATATTCAAGGGCATACCGACCAAGTTTAACTTGAGCGAAGACCAGGCGGGAAATATCAAAGACAGCACAGAATTTATCAGCGTAGCTCCTACGTAAGTCTGAATCGAAAAGAAAAAAAGAGCTGAAAAAGCCCTCAAAAGCACGGGCAAGTACGACCCTAAGATCCCATATGAAGGCCTCACGCTAGTTGGGAAAGGTAATCCCCACTTAGCCCCCATATGGCCATTCAAATACATAGCAAAAAGTTCGGTGCCGTATGCTAGACCGGTTATCAACAGGGCTATTACGGGACCGAATTCAAAGGTCAGGAGGCCGGCAATTTCAAACTGAACCACGTTATGGACCATTCCAGCCCAAACGGTCGTAAAGTTGAACCAGTTCCAGTCCTTTGAGGCCTTCGGCACCGGGGCCAAATTTTGATTAAAGTAAGACGAAGATACGTCAACTTGTCCTTGACCGTAATCGCTCAGGTCAAGGGGGACGTCGTCTTTCATAACACCGTTATTAGGACGCATATAAGGCCTTCTAGGAAAAACATACCAGGCCTTCGCCTTTCAACTTGCCCTTTGTTTCATAGGTAAGCTGTATAAATAACGCCGTATTAATTAAATCATGTACGACGTAATTTATCTTGGTGCTGGTCCGGGGGGTTACGTGGGCGCGGTGACTAGCGCGTCGATGGGAAAAAAAGTAGCGGTAGTCGAAAAAGATCGCATAGGAGGGGTCTGCGTAAACTCCGGCTGCATACCAATGGATTCTGCGCTTGCAAGCGTAGGCTTTCAACTGTACTCTAAAAATTCTGCTTTTGAACAACCGGCGTCCCTAAATTTTTCGCTGAACATTCAGAGGGCGAGAGAAATAGCGAGCAAAACAAGGGAATTGGCAGAGGGATTGCTCGGTGCGCTAGGCGTTGACCTAATAAAGGGCGAGGGGAGGCTTTCAGAGAAAGCAGTATTAGTGGGAAATCAAAGAATCGAGGGAGAAAACGTAGTCGTCGCCACAGGAGCTAGATACGACCTTTCCCGCGCGCCTAACGTAAACCCCAAAAAAATAATAACTGCGGATAATTTTTGGAGCCTATCAGAGCCCCCAGAGAAGGCAGTCCTGTTTCAGGGCGGCATTCCATCAATCCGCGGAATAGAGCTCGCTCAACTGCTATCTTCATCGGGTTCTAGCGTAACCGTTGTTGACGACGATGAAAAACTTTTCCCTCAATTCGACGCAGAACTAACGGATACATTAATGAGCTCGCTACAGGAAGCTGGGATTACGTTTCGCATGAAATCCAAGGTCCTTTCATTGCAAGACGGAAAAATAAACTACGAATACCAAAATAAGGAATATGAGGACCGGTTTGACGCGTTAATACTTTCTCACGCTTGGCTTCCCAATACTGAAAATATAGGACTGAGTGAGTTAGGAGTTTCTACAACAAACGGCTTCATAAACGTAGATGAAAATTGCAGGACAAACCTCCCATGGTTGTACGCGGTAGGCGAGGTAACGTCGATTAAAGGTGCCACAAGAGCGATGTATATGGGAAGGGCCGCTGCTTTAAGCATAGCTGGTAAAAAAATCAAGGTTAACCAAGGTCAGCTCCCTTCGGGTATATTTACGGTACCCCAGTTCGCTCAAGTAGGCTTAAGCGAAGAAGCCGCGAGAAAGGCCTACGGAGACGTAGTAGTGGGCCGTTCAGACCTAAGCTTTAATGAAAAAGCTATGGCAGTGGGGGCTAATAGTGGCTTAACCAAATTGATTTTTGATAAGCGGGGAAATCTATTAGGAGGCGGGTTGGTAGCTTACGATGCAGAAGAAATTATATCTCAGTTGGCGCAGGCCCTAAGGTTAGGAGCTACCGCTGAAGACCTCGCGTTTTCTGGTTACGAACACGCCACGATATCGGAATCAGTCCAAGATGCAGCTCTTAAGGCCCTAAACTCAATGATTTAAAGTGCCTTATCACGTAAATTCTCAAAATTCAAAATGCATAATTCCCTGCTGTACGATAAACGGCCGCTTAAAACCGTAGTTTAAAACGCGCCTTAACCCGTTTTTCAGTAACTTCCCAATCAATTTTCAGTAAAACGACGCCCAGCAAAAGGAAGACCAAAGTAGATATTAGGCTTAATCTAAACGCGCCTAACCCTATCGCAGAAGTAACACTTCCAATTAAACCTAAGCCGGCCATCTCGAGCGGAATTTCGAATGAACTTTTCATAACCTTACCCACGAGGGCCACAAGATTAACCTTAAGGGGTGAAGCCTTTGCTGCTCCTCCGCCAATATACATAAAATCGTCTAGCGGTAAAAGCGGGATAAAGGCTAGCACTAAGAGCGCGAAGTAAAATGACCTATTTTTTATTATCCTCCTTAAGAATTCCGAATTCTTATTCCTCGATAGAGGCCCTTTAACCCCAATTCCAATCGCGTACATTACATTTTTTGATACAGACGCACCAACGCCAGTAATTAAAATTATTTCAAATAAGTTAAACGCGGTAAAACCGGATTTGCTTAACAAGCCCGCTGCGATCAGCGTATACGAAGCGCCAAAAAAAGGGGTTGCATTGCTAAGAAATGAAATTAAAAACAGCGCTAAAAGCAAATCTGGACTCATGCGCATCTGTATTTATAAGGCGTGATTTAATAACCATTTCTTCGGTTATGGGGAATCGCTTGAGCTCTACCGTAAACAAATCCTCGATGTACCAATATTCCAGAATCGCCTAGAGAAGTCGCAAACTTCAACGCTGCGGCAAGGTCCCGCGATGCTTCGCTCTACCGCTAAGGATTTACATCTTTACGGGCACTACCAAAAAAATCGGTAGGCCGCTTTGATGCATAACTCAAGGATCTCGCATTTGCTTTAAATTGCGCGGGTAACGGATTTGATGGGGCTTTCGGTTCTGTACGAAAGCCGCTACAATTTCAGAGCAATATGAAACGATGCGCGGTATGCAAAAAAGCTTAATTCAATAGGTAAATAACGAGCCCTGAGCTCAGTAATTTATAAATCAATACAAAACTTTTTGTGGAGTTGGAAATCCTTTAACGGGTGCACAACAGAGATTTTGAGATCAATTTGATCACTATAGACGAAAAATATCCTATTGCCTTCAAAAAAGAATTAGCGCGCTTGCACGTAAGCGTTCAAGGCAGGGATTACTTGTTAACGGTTTTAGACGCGAATCCATCCATAGGGCTTCGCTTTTTTCGTGAAAAAGAGGGTGGGCATCAATTCGATAAACAGATAAAAATTAAATTTAACGACGCAGAGATCGCGATAGGATCGCCGTTTTCGATAACTATAAGCAAGGACAAACGCGTGCTATTTTCAACCGAAACGCTAATGGGGATTTCCGATCCTGTTTCTATTAGCTCAGAGGGTTACACGTTTACATTTCCATTTTCTATAAACAACGATGAAGCAATCTACGGATTGGGGGAGTACTTCGGAGAGCTGAATAAAGTCGGGCAGCGCCTGGAAACCTATATCTATGACGCCGTCGGCCTCCCAGAAGATAAGACTTACATAAGTTACCCTTTTTTCTGGTCCACAAAGGGTTACGGCATTCTAGTCAACTCATACAAAAGTATAATATTTGATTTTGGTAAGACCTCTTCTGGAATAGGAAAAATCGAAATTCCCTCCGAGTCCCCAGAATTATACTTCATGTTAGGATCCCCACAACAAATAATTAGGGCTTTT
>ERZ1669250.924-NODE-924-length-10870-cov-4.168100_pt1 | contig 10870 bp, 10 predicted proteins | sample MGYA00579295_ERZ1669250 | MGnify/ENA primary metagenome ERZ1669250 (study PRJEB41166, sample SAMN08046056) | hot springs metagenome | biome: hot spring; feature: acid hot spring; material: thermophilic sediment; isolation source: thermophilic sediment from acid...
AAGGCCTTAAGGATACCTCATATCAAAGATCCTCCTTATCTCTGACTCTCACTTTAGAAAGCAAATTCTTTTCAGCATGTACTGTGCATGATTGGGCATCAATTTGAAATTCTGAAAATTCAGGTTAAAAAAATATAATAATAAAAATTTGATTTTAATCAGGATGAAAATTAAGGGTGTGATTGATCATTCCATTTTTTTCATTATGACCTTGAAGGCCATACGTGTTTTCATGTTTGGTCTGTTAAGCATAATTCTTCCAAATTTTTTACTCTATTCAGGCTTTAGTTCCCTTGATGCTGGTTTAATAATAACTGCCTCAATAATATCTTCATCAATGATGAATATTTTAACTGGCCTGTTTGCAAGGGGGAAAAATGCATATAATCTTATGATGATCTTTTCCATTTTCATTGTTATCTCAGGAATGAGCCTGTTTTCATTTAACAGATATCTTGTTATTTTCGGATCAATAATTGGAATGATCAGCGCAACAGGAACTGAGACAGGTCCTTTTGGGAGTCTGGAACAGGCCCTGATACCGAAATTTGTTAAAGGTGAATATACAACGTTTTATTACAGCATTTACAACATAATAGGATATTTATTTTCTGTGCTTGGGAATTATTCGGTATATTTTACGGGGAATCTATCAGCGTTTAGATTTTATTTTATTATATATTCACTGAGTGGTCTTTTCTTTATAATTATATATACGATGATAAAAAACAACCTTTATTATGATGCAGATGGAAAATTGAATAGGACTGTAAATGAAGAAACAAAGAGAATCGCACTGTATACAGGTATTTTATTCAGCATCGATTCTTTTGCAGGAGGATTCATTATCCAGAGTATACTCGCCCTATGGCTGAAACATTTCTTTGATGTTGACATGAATTTACAGGGAATTATCCTTGGCACAGGTGGCCTTATAACTGTAATATCCCTTTATATTACACCTGGAATAGCAAAGAGATTTGGCCTGCTAAACACCATGGTATTTTCACACATACTGAGCAACATTTTCCTCATTTCAATCACATTTTTAAATTCCCTTTATTCCGTTATACTGCTATTATATTTGAGGCAGGCATTTTCACAAATGGATGTTCCCACTAGGCAGAGCTTCTTCATGAAAATAATAGATAAGAACGACAGAACCTATTTTTCATCATTTACCAACATGCCCAGGGGTTTTGCACAGGCAGGATCTCCATGGATTGCAGGGCTACTGATTTCCATGAATTTACTGGCTGCACCATTTATAATTTCAGGTTCATTGAAGATTGTCTATGATCTTACAATATTTTCAATATTCAAAAATTACAGAAACATAAAATAATATATATTGAAATAACATTTAATGAATTTGATGGAAAGAATTCTTGTATGCGTGGCATGGCCATATGCGGATGGCCCGGTTCATCTGGGTCATATTATGGGTGCATATTTACCGGCCGATATTTTCAGGAGATTCAATAAAATGATGGGAAATGAAGTTTTGATGGTTTCTGGCAGCGATGAACACGGAACTCCAATAACAATTCAGGCCGAAAAAGAGAATGTTCATCCGTCTGTGATTTCTGAAAAATATCATAGAATCAATGAAGAAATATTCAGGAGGATGTTCATAGATTTTGATATCTATTCAAGAACATCATCAGAAAAACATAAGAAGGTCGTAAGAGATTTTCTGATTCAGCTGAACGAAAATGGGTATATATATGAGGGTACAATGATTTCCCCTTACTGCCCTAGATGTAAGAGGTTTTTGCCTGACAGATATGTTGAAGGGACATGTCCCCATTGCGGATACCCAAAGGCTAGGGGTGACCAGTGTGACAACTGTGGCAGGACGCTTGACCCTCAGGAACTTATAAATCCACACTGCAGGATATGCGGCACCACACCAGAATTCAGAGAAACAAGACATCTATTTTTCAGACTCAGTAAACTCGAAAATGGACTTAGGGAATGGGTAAGATCCAATACTCACTGGAGGATCAATGTAAAAAATTACACTGAAAGGTTCATCGAAGGAGGGCTGAAGGACAGACCAATAACCAGGGACATAGAGTGGGGGATTGATGTTCCATTTCCGGGATATGAAAACAAGAGAATCTATGTATGGTTTGAGGCGGTCATAGGATATTTATCTGCAACGATTGCATATTCTGAAATGATAAACAATGAAAAACTCTGGGAAACTTATTGGAAGGATGAAAATAGCAAACATTATTATTTCATAGGAAAGGACAATATACCATTCCATACAATCATATGGCCCGGAATGCTCATGGCGCATGGAGACCTCAATTTGCCATATGATGTTCCTGCAAACGAATATCTAATTTTAAAAGGGATGAAATTTTCAAAAAGCGCTGCCCATGGAATTTTCATGCCGGAAATGCTTGAAAAATATGATCCGGACATGATAAGGTTCTATTCTTCCATGAACATGCCGGAAAATCACGACACTGAATTTTCATGGAACGATTTTTACTCAATAATAAATACTGAACTGATTGACAAATATGGAAATTTCATAAACAGGGTATTGAAGTTTGTACATAACAGGTATGGCAGTGTCCCTCCAGCCCTGGAATTTGATGATGAGGATTACAATGCAATAAAGAATATAACCAGAACAGGGGAAGAAATGGCCATGTATCTCTCAAAGGTGGAAATAAAAAATGCAATAAAATCATTTATGAATCTTGTTTCTTACGGCAATATGTACTTTGACAGGGCTGCCCCATGGGACCTGTGCAGAAAGGATGAGAAAAAATGCCAGACAAAACTGCACATATCTCTCATGCTTGTAAAGGCACTGTCAATATATGGATATCCATTCATCCCCGAAACATCCAGAAGGGTATGGAGAATGCTTGGATACATTGATCCAATAGAAAAATATGGATGGAAAGAGGCGATAAACCCCATGGAGCCATACAGTATTGGGGAACCTTCAATTCTCTTCAAAAAACTGGAAATAAAGGAAGAATATGAATGGAACAGGCTCGACATAAGGGTTGGTAGGATTATTGAGGTTAATGATCACCCGAATGCTGAAAGGCTCTATTTACTAAGGATCAAAATAGGGAATGAATTCAGAAATATTGTTGCAGGATTAAAGGCCCACTACAGGCCTGAAGAACTTCTAAACAGGAATATTTTAATTCTATACAACCTGGAAGAAGCAAAGATCAGGGATTATGTGAGCCAGGGAATGCTTCTGGCTGCAGATGATGGAAAGAACGTTTCTATACTGGTTCCTGAAGAAGCAGAAGACGGTGAAAGGATTCTGTTCAATAACAGTGAAACGAATCCTGAAAGAAAGATAAGCATTAAGGAATTCCAGAAAATAAGGATTGAAATCGGCAAGATCATGGGAATTGAGGAAGATAATGTTATAGTACAGGGAAAGATGTTATACAAAATAAAGAATGAAATGGTTAAAGGCAAAACTGAAGGAAATATCGTTCTTGCATTTTCAAACAACAAACCTTTTGTTATGCATACGAAGAATGGTTTAGTAAGACCGATAAGGGATGTTGAGCCGGGTGCCAAAATAAGATGAAAGCGGATATACACATACATTCCATTTATTCGAATGATGGAAAACTTACCGTGGAAGAAATAATAAAAATAATGGAAAAGAAAGGATATGATCTCATTGACATAACCGATCATAATTCTTTCAAAGCGCACAGAAGAACGTATGATACAAAATTAAAGATAATAAAGGGCATAGAAGTTTCTTCGTGCTGTGGACACATCCTTGCCCTGAACGTTTCAGGAGAAATAAAAAAGGGTTTGAGCATTGATGAAACCATAGAAATGATACACGACCTTGGAGGAATTGCAATAGCTGCGCATCCATACCGATTTTGGTCAGGTCTCGGCCCTGAAAATACAAGGAAACACAGTTTTGATGCAATAGAAATACTTAATGGGAGATCGTTTGAAAAAGATAACATTAAATCGAAAATCCTTGCCGAAGAACTGAACAAACCTGTGTCCGCAGGAAGCGACGCACATCTTGAACATGAATTTGGCCGTGTATGGATCGACTTTGAATCGGATATAGTAGATGATATAATAAAAAGGAAAGTCAGGATTTATGGATCTTCAAGGGATGCTTCATCGACCTTAAAATATGTTTACAGATCGGTTTCACTGTGGATTAAAAGAGGCTTTAAAAGGATCTGAATTTATTCAGTATGAAAACAATAAATTTTTATTGAAGTAAAGTGATCATACAATAAGATATTTATGGAATGGGCGGAAAAATACAGACCTAAGTCGCTGAAGGATGTTGTGATCAGGGAAGATATGTTAAGAAAAATCATAGACTGGGCAGAGGCCTGGAAAAAAGGGAGAGTTCCGGAAAAAAAGGCACTTGTTTTTGAGGGAAGACCAGGGATAGGGAAAACAACTACTGCAATAGCCCTTGCTCACGACATGGGATGGGATTATATAGAATTGAATGCATCAGACATCAGGGACGAACATCACATAAAGGATATAGCCCTTAGGGGATCACTGCAGCAGACCTTGGGCGTGGAGGGCAATTACATGAAGACAAATGAGGGAAGGATGAAACTGATAATAATAGATGAGGCAGACAATCTCTACGAGGTAAGGGGTCCATTTGGGGATTTTGGAGGTAAGAGAGCGATTCTAGAAACTTTAAAATTGGCCAGGCAACCGATAATTCTTATAGTAAATGATCCCTATGAACTTTTTAAGGGCGAGAACGGAATACAGCTAAAATATCATGTTGAGGAGATAGAATTCCGTGCACTGAATTACAGACAGATTGCAAACATTTTGTATAAAATATGCCAGATGGAAGGTATAAAGGTGGATAAATCTATACTGGAAAAAATAGCGCAGAAGAGCGGTGGGGATGTAAGGGCAGCGATCAATGACCTTGAGCAGATAGCGGAGGGGAAAAAATACCTGAGTGAAAACGACCTCAATTCCATAGGTTACAGGGACGATTTCCAGAACATATATGGAACAACGCTTACTTTGCTTCTGACAAATTCAATGAAAAGTGCAAGGGAGACCCTGATGGAACTCGATGAAGATCCTGATTTCATCATGCAGTGGATAGATGAAAACCTTCCCAGATATTATCTTGATCCCTATGATCTTGACAGGGGATACTACTTTCTGGAAAGGGCAAACATATTCAATGGAAGAATTTACTCCAGACAGTATTACGGATATCTTGTTTACATAATGGACTTTATTTCGGCCATAAGCATAGCCAAGAAAAATAAATACGGCATACACGAGAAATTGAAATCGCCTGATTTTCTGAAGATCATGTCAAGAACAAAAAGCATCAGGCAGACCAGGGACAGGATATCTCTCAAACTTGGAAAGGTCATGCATACATCAATAGAAGAGATAAATCCGGACATTTTTGAAATGTACAGAACCATATTCAGGAATGACAGAAAATTTAAGGAATTCCAGATAGAGGTAATGAAGATGGATGATTCTGAAATATCATTTCTTACTGGAAATGAAGAGGAATATTCAAAAAATGAAGAAAAAAATAAACAGAATTTTCAGAGAAAAAGGAAAAAATGATAAAATGATAATTATTATCGGGATGCAATGCATGATGAATACCAGTTCCTGAAAGAAATGATAGAAAAAGATCCTTTCATAAATTATGTTCAGATCAAGGTTGAGGATATACAGAAGGGCTATGCAAAATTGTCCATGCCATTCAGAAAAGAAATCACGAGGCTGGGAGATATTGCGAATGGTGGAGCAATAGCAACCCTCGCCGATACTGCCGGTGGAACTTCTGTGCTGAGCTATCTGGAATGGAAGAACCAGGTTACACTGAATCTTGAAATCGATTATCTTGAACCCGTTTCCAATGGACCGGTGACCGCCGAGGCAAGGGTTATAAGAAAAGGAAAAAATGTGGTTTTTTCGGGCATAGAAATCAGGGATGGAAATGGAAAACTCTGTGCAGTTGCAAGGGGTGTCTGGTTCATAAAGGATTAGAATCGCAAAGATTAATTAAAACAAAAAATTTATGATACTGGGGTAAAAAATGGCATCTAAGGGTGGTCTATTTGGAACAAATGGAATAAGGGGCGAGATAAACAGAAAGTTAACGCCGGAGTTTATTATGAACGCTTCTCTGGCAATAGGAAGTTTCATTGGTGAAAACAGAACTGTCATTGTGGGAAGGGATACAAGAACATCAGGAAACATGGTCATGGATATTTTAAAGGGTTCACTGATATCAACTGGAAACCATGTATATGATGCGGGAATAGTCCCAACGCCTGCATTGCAGTTAACGGTAAAGGATCATGCAGATTTTGGTGTAATGGTCACGGCGAGTCATAACCCTGCAATATATAACGGAATCAAATGCATAGATTCTGATGGTACCGAACTGAATGATGAAGGGGAAAATGAAATTGAAAGGATTTTTAATGCAAGGGAATTTAAATTAAAGGAATGGAATAATCTTGGGAGACATGATATAATCACGGGAGTAAACCATAATTATGTTTATAATGTAATGAATAAAATAAATAAAGAAAAAATAGATAAAAATTTAAAGATACTGATTGACTGCGCCAACGGCGCAGGTTCGCTCACAACACCTGTTTTCCTCGATGCCCTGGGAATGAAATATACAACACTGAACTGTAATGCCGATGGAAACTTTCCATCACATGATCCTGAACCAAAGGAAGAGAATCTGAAAGAGCTGATGAGAATTACAAAAGATGCTTATGATTTTGGTGCAGCTCACGATGGAGATGCCGACAGGATAGTCTTTGTGGACAACGATGGTAATTTCATTTCTGGTGATAGAATCCTGGGCCTATTTGTTAAATACATAACAGAAAAGAGGAAAGGAATCATTGTGGTTCCGGTAACTGTTTCAAGGATGGTGGAAGAAATCACACAGAAAAATGATTCCAAACTACTCTACACCAGGGTTGGTGCGCCGATAGTTGCAAGGACAATGATGAAAACCGGTGCCATTTTTGGTGGAGAGGATAATGGTGGCTTTATATTTCCAGAAATGCAGCATGCAAGGGATGGCCTGATGGGACTTGCAAAGATGATTGAAATAATATCGGAAAGAAAAATGAAATTTTCAGAATTACTTAATGAACTGCCTGAATATTATCAGAAGAAGGGTTCACTGGAAATCCCGCCTGGAAAATTTAATGAAATAATGAAAATCATTGAAAACAATGCCGGTGGAAATGTGGTAAAAATCGACGGCATAAAGGTCTTTGAGGGGGATTCATGGGTATTGATAAGGCCTAGCGGCACAGAACCCCTTGTAAGGATTTATGCAGAATCCAAAAACAGGAATGATCTTGAAAATATTTTCGGCAGATATATGAATATCATAAAAAACATAATCAGAGAATTTCAGTAATTTCATTCATATCAATTTCAGAATCGATGTTTCCATTTCTTATTATAACAGATGCAACCTTCATCCCTATGCGGCATGAATCCTCAATACTGTAATTATTGAAATACCCATAATAAAAACCGGCCCTGAACGAATCCCCGGCTCCTACCGTTTCCCTCTCAACCGTTCGGTATGCCTCCAACCTTTTTTTGACATCACTGATTATCATGCATCCACGTTCACCGAGTGTAACAATGATATTTTTTGAGGCCCTTTTCATTTCATTTTCGGATAAAAATTTCAGCGCAGCAGAATATTCCCTTTCATTGAAAAATGAAAAATCCGTTTCGCTTATCATGTTTATGAATTTAGTTTTATCATATCTGTAAAGTATTTCCTGTCCGGGGTCAAATGATATCAATTTCTTTTTTCCAATTTCATGTTTAATTTTTATGTAATAATCTGGATTACCGGTTGAAAAATGAACAAGTTTTCCTACGGGCATGATTATTTCATCTGGATTTTTCATGGGGCCCTGATCAATTATCGCCATCTGGTCCCTTCCATCACTTATGATGAAGCATGATGGCGAATACCCATAATCATTCTTTATTCTTACCTTATCTGTTTTTGAAAACTTGGACAGATCATCAATGAATTCCCTTGGAAATTCACCACCAACAAAGGATATCAGTTCGTTATCAATCTTTAATTTACCTAGAATCTTTGAAATGTTCCTGCCTGTTCCACCGGGACGTATCCTTACATCACTAGCCGGAATGGATCCCGGATTTTTTGGCATGTTATCAACCCTTATCAGGACATCTATGTTGAAATGGCCATATACCGAAATATCCATCAGACCCACCTCGTTATAATCCTTTCCCTGTCAAAAAGTCTGACTGCAATCCTGAAGATGATCACATCCGCAAGGATCACGGAAAAGGTCAATATAAGAAGTAAAATGGGTTCATAACTGTAATAAAAAAGTGAAAGTATGAATACTATTATTATCGGCAGTATTATCATGCCAGAAATTTGCTGTGCAGATCTTGGATCCGTAACCCTTGATGAAAATAACAGTGTGAAGAGTATTTCAAGGGCCGTTGATGAAGGGATAAAGATGAAAACGATTATGATCCACTGAGTGTCGGGAAAAATTATTTTTCCAAGGCTGGAGGAAAGATAATCCGCTATGATTGTGTATATGAATATAGATATGTATGATGCTATGAGCGTTGGTATTAAAGGTGCCAGCAGTTTTCCGAAAAATAGGTCCCTGTCATCCAGGGGGGTTGCAAGGAGAGGTTCTATTGTCCTCTGCTGCTTTTCACCGACTATGCTATATGATGCGATTGTTGTAGAAAGGCCCAGGGGGACAACAGACAGCAGAATGAGGTAATTCAATGCAAGATAATAAAAAATCTGTATGTTGTGAATATCCCCTGTACCAGCGGGAAATGTTGATAATGGAATCGAGCTCATATGGCCTATCTGATAAAAGGATATTACAAGAACGGAAGAAAGTATGAATAAAAATAGAATTGGAAAGAATATTATGGAAAATTTTACTATGTTTAATGAAAGCAGCTCGTCCATATCCTTGCTGAATATTATTTTAATGTTTTTTGTATTCATTTGATATCAGCTCCATGTAGATTTCCTCAAGATTATGTTCTTCCGGGTATACATAACTTACATTAATGTCAGAATCCAGAAGATCCTTCAGTATCTTTGAAATGCCTGAAACATTTCTTATCTTTATCCTTGAATCCAATATTTCAAAATCGTAGTTCTTCAAAATCTCCCTTATTTTTTCTCTTTCGCCTTCAAATTCAATTATGACAGTTTTTCCAAATAACATATTCTTCAGATTTTCAATCGGCCCCTGAACGACAATGGTTCTGTTTATGAATGCTACCCAGTCACTTATCTGTTCCGCTTCATTCAGGTTATGGGTGCTTAAAAAAACACTTTTACCTTTTTTTCTCAGATCTGAAATCAGATTTCTAACGAAAAGAGACGTCTCCGGGTCCAGCGATGCCGTGGGTTCGTCAAGGTAAACAATGTCGGGATCATGCAAAAGAGCCCTTATAAGTGCAAGCTTCTGCTTCATTCCTTTCGAATATGTTCCAACGGGTGTATTTTTATATTCATATAACCCAAATTCTTTAAGCATTTCTGTGATCCTTTCATTCAAAACGTTATCATCCATACCCTGGAGACTGCCAAAGAACCTTAGATTTTTTACAGCATCAAATCTCTCATAAAATCCAGGATTTTCGGTAAGTAACCCTGATCTTTTTCTGAGCCTTACATCATATGGATTCATTTTTTCATTTTCAAGAATAATTTCTCCACATTCAAACTTCAGAAGTCCGTTCAGTATTCTTATGGTGGTTGTTTTTCCGGCCCCGTTTGGGCCAAGATATGAAAAAACCTTCCCCCTTTCAAGTTTAAATGACACGTTTTCAAGAACATTTCTGTTGTTGAAACTTTTGCATATACCGTTTACATTTAACATCCGCAATCACTTTTTCAGATTTCTCATGAATCCTTCGGCAATGATGTTCATTATCTGGTTTCTGAAATCCGGACTGAATAAACGGAGATCATCATAATATTTTTCAAATATGGTCTGTACAGCAGTCAACCTTTCATTTTCCATGGCAATAGTGTACCAGTCATCAAGAATGTTCAGGGATAGTTCCAGAATCCTTTTAACATCATCACCCTTTACAGATCCAAAATGTGAAAAACCAATGATTTTTGGTTCATAGGACATAATCCTCAGAAGAGAATTCCTGTATTCATCATACCTGAAGCTGGGGGGGAATGAATTGGGAAGTGGAATTCCAGTTTCTGGAGAAAATAATCCGGCACCGTCTCCAAGAAACAAAAACCCGTTCTTCTGGTCATAGTACATCAGATGGTCAGAAGTGTGTCCGGGGGTATTTATAACCTCTATAACATGACCCCTTCCAAGGTCTATTTTATTCGGTTCTGTAATGGAATGCAAGAATTCACCGCTTACACTTTCAATAATTTCACCCATATTTCCATACATTTCCACGGTCGCACGATTGATCCTGTCAGGATCAAGTATATTCGCTATTGTTATGGGATGGGCATGAATAATACCATTCTTTAACCTTTTAACCAGATATGCGGCGCCGGCTGAATGATCCGCATGCCTGTGAGAAACAAAAAAGTTTATGAACTGTTCACCGGAGATTTTTAATTCATTTAGCCTTTTTATAATCCTTTCACCTGAAGTTCGTCCTCCTGGATCAAATATGCCGGTTTCCCTTCCATATACTATATAGGATGAGGTTGTTTTTGGAGACATCCAGCCCATAACATCAACCATCATCAGTTCATCGTCTATCATTCTTTCATCTGAAATTATTACCATAATTGATCCTCCTTCAATTGTCAGCTACT
>ERZ1669250.925-NODE-925-length-10830-cov-3.567889_pt1 | contig 10830 bp, 13 predicted proteins | sample MGYA00579295_ERZ1669250 | MGnify/ENA primary metagenome ERZ1669250 (study PRJEB41166, sample SAMN08046056) | hot springs metagenome | biome: hot spring; feature: acid hot spring; material: thermophilic sediment; isolation source: thermophilic sediment from acid...
GTGACCTATCACCTTAATTCTCATAATAATATTGACTGTGGATGTTAACTCCTTGTCTCATCTCCAGAAGTTGATTGGAAAAGATTGCATTAGTCGATAATTTAACAAAGCATTACCCCATCATGAAGGTTAGTTTACCGCTTCGCCTTATCATACTTTGTTCTCATTAGCTAATTTCTCCACAATTTCCTTGTATCCTATTGAGGAGAGGAATTCAAGCACCTCATCTAGCCGGGGTCCGGATCGTGCGCCTCTCCTCGTGACTGATATTGAGGCTGATGCATTAGCGAATATTAGCCTTTCAACTATATCTAACCCCATAAGTCTAGCTGATATATAGGATGCTGCAAACACATCCCCTGCCCCCGTGGTATCTATGGGCGTTACACGAAATGATTCCACTACCTTAGATCCATTGCCACTTATGCAGAGAGCCCCTTTGGGGCCGAGAGTTATTATTAATTCCCGTGGCTCCACCTTACTATATATGCTGAAACCTGCTTTTATTGGATCCTCTACTCCGCTCAATATTTTAGCCTCAACTGAGTTCATGAACATCACATCGATGCCTCGGATTAGTGCTGCCACCACGTCTATACCCTTCCTAGCTAGATTAGTTCCTCCATCTATGGAAACGGTGGCACCCATTGATCTTCCCTTCCTGAACCCAGCTTCTATTATCTCTGTTCTACCAGTGGCTAGGTGTATATGGCTTATACCTTCAATTGCAGCCCCATCTAAATCGCTCGGTATTAAACCCATATTTGCACCCCTATAAGCAATCATTCTCTTACTGCCATCCAATCCCACTAACACAGTTACAGTGCCTGTCTTCTCATATGCTATGCGCTTGATGAACCTCGTGTCAATGCCGAGATTCCTCAACTCATCTACAAGTATATCGCCCACGGTATCGGTGCCCACCGAACCAATGAAGCGGGAACCAAGGCCAAGCTTAGCGACTTGAACCGAGAAGTTAGCTGCTGAACCACCGCCGCCGACATAAGCCTCAAATGCATCCACGGCCTCATCTATTCCAGGGAGGCCCCCTATCTTCATATAAATATCTAGATTCAGGTTGCCTATCGATAACACTGTAGGCCTATCCACATTTATTTCGGGAAGCGTGGCTTTAATATCTATTTCCGTCCAATAACCATACATTATTAGCCATCAATGGCCATTAATGGGATAAAGGATAAATAGAGTTGAGGAATATAGTGACTCAATGCAAGATGAAGTAAAGCGATTGCTGGATATAAAGGAGCGCCTCAGGAAGAGGATAATGGAGCTAGAGGAAGAATTATCAACACTAAGAGATGCCGAGCAAGCAATTGATAACGAGATAAAGTCAAGATCAATAACCCCCGCGGATCAATTGCAACCCCAATCAACCGCTCTCCCTCCAGCCTCACAATCCAAGTCTGGAACCATGGTTGATTTGAAATCACGCGATGGAGAGAAGATTGGAGAAGTTGAGGGGGATGATCGCTCCCTAGTGGTAAGGCCTCTAAAGCCCCTTGATCCAGAGGCGAAGCCCACAAAGTTCCTAATTAGGAAACTGGAGGAGTATAGGAGGGGGGATGAGGACTTAGTAAAGGGAAAGCGACTTAGCGAGGGGGATGCTTTTAGTTACGACTTGGAGAAGGCGGAGAGTGGCATAGTTGCAATATCTATAAGGAACTATAGAACTAATGCGAGGAGGCAGGAAGTAATGAATATAATTAGGTGGACAATTGAGAGGAACTTGGAGAGCAAGGGAAACAGTCAGTAATTATCGATTTATTTTAATCACTCGAATTAAAAACATCCACCTCAGCTTGATAAGTCATGAATAATAAAATAATAACATCGTTGATACCGGGCGATAGGTGGATAACGGGGCTTGAGTTATCAAAGGCATTAAATGAGAGACTTGAAGTTGAGGATTTTGTTTCTATGGTCGAGAACGGCGAAATTGATGCTTATTATGATGTTGCTGAGGATGAATTCTATTTGCGACTAAAAGCACGGCCCAAGGAACAAATCGCAGCTATAGAGCAGGTAAGCATCAGGTTGCCGGAGGAGCCTCTCCCAAAGCCAGTGTTTGAGGATGAATTAAGGACCACTGGTGATGATTGGAGAAGCATGTATGAGGATCTAGTTAAAAGGGGGATTATAAGGGAGTTTTATAGTAATGGAATGACCTTCGTCGTGGCCTCAAAGCTTCCCAGCAAACCTCTTCAACATGGGGTACATCTCGAATAATTGCTCTTGCATGGCCAACGAGTAGTACTGTATCACTATCTCTACTAGAAGTATCAATCCTATGCCTGTTCCAAAGACGCCCAGTATATCCCCTAAAGCGGCCACTATACCTGCAATTAATCCACTGGTAAGGGTTAATGCATTTATGTACCTCTCTAAGTACCGAGCTATTACCCGTGTGCTTGACCTAAAGCCAGGGATATGCCATCCACTCTCCGCGATAGTCTTCGCTTGATCCTCGGGACCCATGCCCGCCAAGTTAACCCAAAGATATGCATAAACTATTGAGAGCAATGCATAAAGCACTATATGAACCACCGCAAATTGTGGAGTTAATTGAAGGGGAGTTGACTGCAGGAAATATAGAAGCGAGGACGTACATGGAGCAGTAGTTAATTGTCCATTTAGGCTTATCTGATGAACACAAGCTAATGCATTTAAAAATGGATTAGCTGCATGAGCATTATATGTGGTAGCCACGAAGTATAATCCATTATAAATCAAAGCCACCGTGTATGCAGTGAATATTATTGGAAGCACCGATACGTACATTACCTTAAATGGATATGATATCTTGTATCCACCGTACTGGGTCAATACCATTGGTATTGATACTTCCATTAACTCAACATAGAGAACAAGTCCACCAAGCACTATAGTCGCTATTAACCCAATCAAGCTGGGATACCCTATCCTATATAGTATTGACGCTAACGCCGCTAATGTGTGATCAACGGCAGCTATATATGAGCCCACGGCTATTGCAGGCACAACTCCCAGGGGCAGCACCTGGCCTGGCGGTATTATTGGGGAAAACGTGTCCCAGAACATTGTTCTAATTATGCTTATCAAAATGAATAAACTTATTCCACTCCCTAGCCCCCAACCCTTTGAAACCATGTCATCGAGGAGAATCACTATTACTGCGCCAAATACTAATTGCAGCCAAACAATGAACGCTAGTCCCGGCGATATTACTCCCAACTGCCCAGCAGCTATCATTATTGCGCCTTCACCGAACGCTATTATCACAGCAACTAGCTTAGTGAATGCATTGAATCTCATTTGGTCATTTGGGTCCTCCATATCTATATTCATTATATCGGAGAATGCTAGGAGCTCCATTATTATTCCAGCAATTATTATTGGACCGATTCCCAGCTCCGCCATGGTTCCCGACTGGGACGCAAATATTACCGCAATTAACGGATTAAATAACGGAGCCGCCTGCGCCTCGTTAACGCCATATAATGGAGTAATGGAGAGAACCATATATGAGGTTAATGCCAGAAACGTCCAGAGAAGCCGACTTGACATGGATAGCGCTTCCTTAGGCTTAGGAACCGTCGGCACTAGCCTCAGCAACGGCTCCACCCTATCTATGAACCTACCGCTCATTGCCTAAAACCATGAATTTGCCCATTATTAAATTTAGTGCAACATATAAGAATGGTGAATGAGATCAATGAATTACGCCGCGTAGAATCAGCACTTCGCCGCCGGCTTTCTTTATCTTCTCTATCGCGGATGCAGATGCTGCCGGCGTCCTCACCATTATCGGCTTATTCACGTGTCCACCCCCCAGGAGCTTATTGAATCCTAGCGACTCGAGATCAATAACATATTTCCCTGACTCCGTACTAATCTTGCCTTCTGCAGCTAATTCCTCAACGATCTCGCCGAGATCTCTCACATTTATGGACCTCCAATGAGATCGAAGTGAAGGCGGCTGGGTGAAACCATGCTTTCCTATGAGTGGCCAGCCATTATTTTTTTCGGCTATGTCCATTAGCAAGCTCTTCTTATGCTTTAGTAAACCAACCCTCTCGCTTCCTCCACTATTGTTCCTCCTGTGTTGACCAACTCTTCCCCATGAATGGGTTCTCCAGCCCCTTAATTTCCTAGTCTTTCTTGTGAATCTCCTAGTCATTTCATCAAAGTAGGAGCACATGCCTTTTTAAATTTTTCAACAATCAAGAAATGATCGATATTCCTAATTACAGCATTCTTCTTAGTAAGTCATTTATGCTGTTCCCACGGTATCCCAAGTCACCACCATATCCATAATACTTCTTAATGCTATTGAGACCGCCTTTAGGCGGATGCAGCCTAAAGAATGGCTTAAGTCCATTAATGCACTTCTTACCACCCCTACACCTCAGTGATGCAGTGCCATTAATTAACGCATTAACAAAGTCCTCTATCCCGTTCCATCCTGACTCCTTAGCAACATCATCTGTGAGCGGCCTATTTCCCTTTAGTCGCCCACGTTCCTTTAATAATAGTAGAAGCGTGTCCTTATCCACTTCACCCCATGTTACCCAGTCCTTTACGGTGGTGAGCATTCCTTGGAGCGATGAGGAATCCGGTAACACTATGCATGAATACCGGCTCCTCAAGCCAAGTATGTGAAGCGAGTGCCTTATTTCCTCTGGAATATCTACGTCACCCTTTAACCTAATTACGGCAATGAATTTATTCTGTATTTGTTGGGTCTCCATACATCATCACCTATATTCTGAACCCATATGTGTCCCTTAAGGCATTCCAAACAGCCTTGGCGAAATTAATGGTGGTCCTAGTCCTACCCCTTGCATCGAGCCAAATATCCCTTATTCCAGCTAATGATAGAATCTTCTTGGCCGTATCGCCAGCCACCAGACCAACGCCTTTCGGGGCAGGTATTAGGCTTACCTCAACGCTGCCTGACTTCCCCTTGACTTGGAATGGAATGCTATGTGGCTCATCACAAGAGCAGTGCCATGACCCACATCCTCTTCTCACTGGAGTTATCTTAATCTTAGCATTCCTAACTGCCTTATCTATTGCCTGGCTTACTTGCCTAGCCTTGCCAATACCTATGCCGATATAGCCATTCTCATTGCCAACAGCAACCACTGCTTGGAATTGACTGACTTCACCGGCATCGGTCTGTCTTTGCACCACCTTTATGTCGAGAACCTCATACTTTAAGCCGGGTAGCAATGCATCCACGATCTCCGGTTCCTTTATGGGCGTATTCATGCTAAATATATCATCTATGCTTCGTACTTTACCTTCCTTGACTAGTCTGCCAAGTTGAGTCCTCGGCTGCCACTCCTCAAGTTGACTAGCTTCCTCTGAGGCCATCCTTAATCAACGAAAAGAGGCGCCTCAGAGCAAATATAAAGATTCCCTCACTAGCCATTCATCATATTCCATGCCTTTCTCTATAGATAGTATATGTATATTATTTTTTTAAATTATCTAATAAGGTGATTTAAGCACATGCCCTCTAGCATCGATGAGCTCGGTCGCTGTGAGACAAGAAAAAAATCAACCAGATTATGAGTTATTGTTTGCGGCGCCGGATAGGGATGGCTCAGTGGTCTCTGTTCGGGTTCATAAGCAAGTAAAGGAAATGTTGACCGAGATAGCCGAGAAGGAGGGATTAAATGGTGTATCCGAATTAGTTAGGTACATAATAGCTGGTTTCCTCATAGGCAAATATGAGCCGATTAAACCCGATCCCAAAGTGCTTCATGCACCCATCTTTCTGAATATAAATGTAAATAAGCGGGAAGAACCGCGGGGGAACGAGGTGGCCATAGCCATGGAGATCGATGAAACCATGAAAGAAGCTGAGGAATTCATCGCTAAGGTTAAGCGAGGCGTAGTTCAGCTGAGGGGTAATGAATATGCCAAGAAGTTAAGGGATAGATTAGCGAAGTTAATGACCAAGGCCCTTCGATACGGGTTGGAGGAGGAATATGGACGGCTCAAGACGGTGTTCAATGCTTTGCAGGAGTAACGAAAAGCTTTTTCTAGTCCGTACTACCACGGCTCATGGGTTTGCTCCTGGTTTATACCGGAAATGGGAAAGGCAAGACAACGGCAGCCCTCGGCTTAGTGCTTAGGGCGAGCGGGCATGGGCTTAAATCAATAATAGCACACTTAATGAAAACGCCATACTATAGATCTAGCATGGTTGGAGAACGAGAAGCAATAGCAACTCGACTCGGCGATCTTGTGGAGGAATATTTCATGGATCCACTTGTACTGAGAAATCCACGATCAGTACTTCACCATGCAATCCAAAGAAGCATAGAGGTGAAGCCCTTCCTATTGGTGCTTGATGAGGCCAATAATTCGATAAAGAATGGCTTACTCTCAACAAGCGAGTTGCTGGAGGCATTAAATTCAGTTCCTAATGAAACCAACATAGTGGTGACCGGCCGAGGCGCACCGCAAGAATTACTTGATAAGGCTGACCTAGTTACTGAAATGCGCGAAGTAAAGCATTACTATGATAAGGGATTCGTGGGAATAATGGGACTTGAGTGGTGAATTATTCCCCTTGAATTAATATTCGCCTAATATCATGGATCATATCGTCAATACGAGCCCTCACCGAGGACCCTGGTGAATTCTTTCCAATTAATTTAAATCCACTTCCGACCTCAGACACATCAATATCCTTGGCTGAAGCTAGGAAATCCAGAATGGAGGTGGGCCTCACCACTTCCTTATCGTCAATAACTAGGTACTTAGTTAGTAATCGTCTCACAATGTATCTATTATGCTTATTGATTCTATTGATTAAGTGCCCCATGCCGAACCTGGATAATGACGAAGAAATAGCCGCAACATAATTCTCCGTTAACTTAGCTGACAAGTCCTCTACAGCATCTAGTGATTCAATCATTGACTCCAACATGGTAAGCGCATCCAATCCTCCTTCTACATGAATAATTGGAATCCCCATGGAATCAGGATGAATTGCCGCCGTAAATGGGGGATGCCCAAGCCGTATGCCAAGCAATCTTTGAACCTCCTCAGATGCAACTGAGCTTAATGCTGGCCCAGTCTCGAAAATTATAGCCAACGTAGCATCGTTGCCAAATCTAGTAAAGTATTGCCGATGACCCACGCCCCAATACATGCTGGGAAGAACTGGATCACCAAAGTGACGGGCTGTCGCTATAACGAATTCAATACTTTTCTTAGCACCCCTAGCCACTATGAAGCGTATTAACTTAGCCAATACATTTATGGCAGAACAATTATCATTTAATCGAGGCCATGAATCAAGATGGGTTGATACAACTATCTTATCATCTGTTTCCCCTTGTTTCTCAATTATTAGATTATATGCTAAACCCTCGGTGATTCTTACCTCTATTTCAGCTTCTAAACTCATTGCTTTATTGCTCCATTCATTAACCACTACTGCCGGTATCGGTGGATAATCATTGCCTTGAAGCGATAGACCCGTCCCTCTCGATATGAAACCAAAGCCATGACCCCTAAGAATCAACAATTCAGCTCCATTATCAACTGCCTCCTCATACACTGATTTAAGGCGAAGAGGGTTGTTTGGCAATTCACTCACCATGTATTGCTTAACTCTACCGTGAAGCGAGGGAGACGGAGGAAGCGGCACGGCTTGCATTGGTTTGGAACCAACAATTAATGTAGCCTTACTATAAATAGGCACTGCCACATAAATTGGCTCAAGCATATACGTAAGTTCATGATAATCCAGCTCGGTCAATAGGCTTGTTATGAGGCTCCTCTCCTCGCTGCTGCCAGGCAATACCGGAAAGGGGCAATCCACTTAGGAATATATGGGACCGGGGTATATATACATGACTAAGTTGACCCCTTCTTTGCCTTAATTAACACTGAATTGCAAGATACTTTCCAACCCCTTCCTAAAGGATGATGCTTGCTGTTTGTTTTATAATCGTGCTCAAGCTTAGAACTAGTCCGGAGAGCTGGAATTTGATTTACCAAAGTTAATTTAACTCTTTAGATACCACACCGACTTGGAGGATAACCGCTTTAATTTATTTAAAAAGCCCTCCGTGCTGCGGATGCATGCTCACTGCAGAGCTGTGGGCATCAATAAAGGATGTATATAATAGTATAATTAATCATCCATTCATTAGGGGCCTCGTCGACGGATCCTTAGAGGAGGATAAGTTTAGATTTTATATTGTGCAAGATCACTTGTATTTACGGGAATTCAGTAGGGCCGTCGCATTGGCTTCCGCGAAGGCACGGAATGAGAAGGAGCAATCATTATTCGCCTCGCATATAACTGATGCATTAAATGTGGAGAGAAACTTGCATGGGAAATATCTATCGCTTTGGGGAATAGAAATAGATAAATATGAAATGTCTCCAACCAATTTAGCATATACTTCATATCTATTGAGCACAGCATATTCACGGCCTTACCATGAAGTCTTGGCAGCCCTCCTTCCTTGTTACTGGATATATATGGAGGTCGGTAAGGAGTTGATGAAGTATGGATCACCAAACAAGTTATATAATGAGTGGATACACACGTATGGCGGCGATGCCTACGAGGCAGGCGTTAGAGCTGTGCTCAATATAGTGGATTCCATGGAATTAACCAAAGAAGAAAAGAGCAACGCGATAATCAAATTTAGGATTGCATCTATTTATGAGTATATGTTTTGGGACTCAGCATATAGAATGGAGCAATTCAGTTTTAATCCATGGTTAATCACCTAACAACATGATGAACAAAAATAATCTACTAATGAAACATCAATAAGACTAGGGATTATAAGTAACATTAATTAGGAATATTTAAAAATATAATCAATGCTTATAATTAATGCCTAGATATGAAGAATTAAAGGACATAGATAAACGTGTTGCTGATCTCAGCAGAGCTAGGCAAAGTCTTATTGAGGAGCTGGAGGCAATTATGTTCTATGATGAGAGAATAAGCGCGACAAGCGATGAATCGTTAAGGGAAGTATTAAAACATAATAGAGATGATGAGAAAGAGCATGCTGCTTTATTGATAGAGTGGTTGCGAAGAAACGATCCTGAGTTTAATAAGGAGCTAGGCGAGAAAATATTCTCTAAAAAGCCATTATCTGAGCTAGGCGAGAAAATATCAGAACTACTGGTCCACACTATTTCATAAAGGCAAGACAGGGCAGCTGATTCTCTTCCCTAACTTGAGGGGCTTGCCATTCTCCGTCAGTTAACGGCTTAAGCTTTATTAAGCTAAATACGATGGAGATTAAATGGATAGGGTTACCATAGTTACCTTCGTCGTGGTTTTAGGCACAATGATGGCTGCAATAGACTCCACGATAGTTATACTGGCACTGCCGACAATGGTTCAATCTCTTCACTCTAACCTGCTTACTATCATGTGGGTAATACTTGTTTATCTATTAGTAACAGCAGTACTAACGACTCAGCTGGGAAGACTGGGGGATAATTATGGTAGATCAAGGATATATAATATAGGCTTCGTTGTTTTTACTGTGGGCTCCGCTATGTGTGGCGCTGCCCCCAGTGATTTATTCCTAATAGCATCCAGGGGCATTCAAGCCCTCGGCGCAGCAATGCTGCAGGCAAATAGTGGTGCAATAATAGCCGATCATTATCCGCCAAATAAGAGGGGGAAAGCTTATGGCTATACATCAGTTGGGTGGAACATAGGGGCAATCCTCGGAATAGTGTTAGGCGGCATAATAACCACGTTCATTGGATGGAGGTTCATATTCTACATAAATGTCCCCATAGGTATAGTAGCCGTGGTTATTGGTCTTCGAGAAATCAAGGACTATAATATAGTGAGGAGGAGATTTGATATTATTGGTACTGTACTATTAGCCGCGGCATTAACATTGACTACGCTTGGCGCAGCCGAGGTGGCCGGGGCAGGTCTAACCGCTGGCGACTCATCTTTATTGATCATGGGATTAGTTCTATTAGTTCCCTTCATTCTTTGGGAAAGGCATATTGAGCACCCGCTAATAGATTTCAGAGTGTTCAGGAATAGAATTCTTGCTGCATCAATGCTTGCGGCATTTCTTCAAAGCGCTGGATACTTGTCCACGGCTTTCATACTCATAATGTATCTCCAAGGAATAAGGGGTCTCTCTCCCTTTTCTGCTTCTCTACTCTTAGTACCAGGCTACGTTTTGGCTAGTTTGCTGGGTCCCTGGGCTGGGCGATTAAGCGATAAAATTGGAGCTAGGTGGCCAGCTACGCTTGGCATTGGATTAATGATGGTCGCGGCAGCTGCTTATTCCATTCTCTCATTAAATACGCCACTTGATTATATAATTATCGCATCAATTATTGGGGGAGTGGGATCAGCCTTCTTCTTTCCTGCAAATAACAGCGCAGTGATGGCTAATGCCAGAAGTGAGTTCTATGGCGGGGCATCCGGAATACTTAGGACTTTAGCTAATATAGGGATCTTGGTGAGCTATGTCTTATCAATAACGATTGCATCATTAACCGTTCCACGATATGTTGCTTTCCAAGTGTTCCTAGGCACATCTAATTTAGTGGGCGGCATCACCACGAGTTTTCTAGAAGGACTTCATTCTGCATTCTTAGCATCAATGGGAATACTTGCCATAGCCATGATTCTATCGGCAATGCGAGGACAAGAAGCTAGAAGCCATTTAATTGCTGGCGTTGATAAGGGCGTCGAGAAGCCATTTGCCGGCCCACCAAACCGCTTTCTCCACTAATAACTCCTTGCAATAATGGAGTCAATAAAAAGAGGGGGCCAGGGCTGCCTTCGTTGAGGGAACA
>ERZ1669250.926-NODE-926-length-10826-cov-3.105283_pt1 | contig 10826 bp, 9 predicted proteins | sample MGYA00579295_ERZ1669250 | MGnify/ENA primary metagenome ERZ1669250 (study PRJEB41166, sample SAMN08046056) | hot springs metagenome | biome: hot spring; feature: acid hot spring; material: thermophilic sediment; isolation source: thermophilic sediment from acid hot...
GGTTCTAAGGGCTGGTTGATGGTTTTTGTTAATCCTGTATGGCATGTCGAGAATGTTATGTCAAAAATAAGGCAATTCATGATTAAGATCCAAAGAATGATCTAAAAATAAACACTTTAGGTAAAAATTGCCGCCTTAAATATATTAATTCCGATTTTCTTAGGCTTCCTTGATGAAAATCTCAGGTAATGTTAAGGTTCCTGAAATGGAGGTAAAGGAGGAGGTTGTTCTTAATCCATCAAATACTGCCGTTATTGTTGTTGATATGCAGAATGATTTTGTGAGTCCAAATGGTAAATTGTACGTACCGACCGCGCAAGCCACGGTGCCAGCTATAAGAAAATTATTGAGCAAGGCTAGGGATGCCAATGTTCCAGTAATATATACGCAGGATTGGCACTTCAAGAACGATCCTGAGTTTAGGATTTGGGGTGAGCATTGTGTAATGAATACCTGGGGTGCGGAGATCATTGATGAGTTAAAGCCTATGCCCGATGACATAATAATTAGGAAGCGTAGGTATGACGCGTTCTTTGGTACGGACCTCGATTATGTACTTAGGCATGTTGTTCACGCAAATAATTTAGTCATAGTCGGTACTGTGGCAAACATATGTGTACTGCATACGGCGGGTAGCGCTGCGCTTAATTGGTACAATGTTGTTGTGCCTATTGATGGTATATCCGCATTGGATGAGTTTGATTATTATGCAGCACTTAGGCAAATAACATTCCTGTACAAGGGCACATTAACTAGGGTTGATGGTATCGTGTTTAAGTGACGGTAGCTAACCAATATTGAAAGTGAATTCGTTATATTTAAAAAATATTAAAGATATAATATCTCGTTAATCACTTTGATTCTTGTGAATATTATATCATTATTCACTTTGGGAAAAGTTTAAAAATGGGTTAGAAACTGAAATTAATAATGGGTAAAGACCTAAATGTCAAGATCGAGGATGTAATTAAGGTTTTACTTTACAGCGATTCTCACTGGGTTGATTATTTAAGAAGGATTGACTTTGGTGAGAGAATGAAACTGGTACAGGATGCTGTAAATGAGGCTCTTCCCGATTTCGTTGACTGCATTAATAAGTCGCTGGATAGTGACGTTCCAAGGTTAATGTATATTGGTTGCTTTGACATGATTTGGCAGAGCATGGAGAATAGGGTTAAGGCGTTCATTGGAGATTAATTGTTGTGCGAGCCCTTTAAAAAACGCCCTTTAGTAGAGGATAATAGGTGAGTAGACGTAATAGTATTTCTAGTGAGGATTGGAAACGTGATTTACTATTTGTATTTATTTCCATAGTTACGATAATAATTACAATAATCGTATTAATAAAGTCAGGGCTTGCTAAGGCCATCTATGAAGTTCCTAAATACCCAATTTACTTACTGTTGTCTGAGTTAGTATATGTTATGCAATTATTCCTAGTGGGTGTTAGGCTTAGTATTATTTTTAACAGGGGTATTAAGTATCAAGTAAGTACAGTTGAACTTATTAAGATCGCTGCGGCACAAACCTTTGCCTCGTTACTAGTTCCCGGATTTTACGTTGGTGGCGAAGCCGTATCAATCGCCTACTTAACAAATAAAGGTTTGCCTACCACGAGGGCTACTGAGGGTATTGTACTTAGGTACACAATTGATACATTGACATTAACGTCAATTGTACTCGTATTTTACTTACTTGGTATTGTGGTTGTGCCGTACATAGCGCTGATAATGGCTGCATTATTATTCATAGCCTATGCCGTACTTTTCATATCAATAGTCAGTGCTAAACTTGGTAAGTATATTGAACGATTATTCAGATTCATTAGCTCACGGTTTAGGATAGCCAGCAATTTTATTATTATCAATGAGGATGAGGTTTATGGCATGAATTTTAACTTTGTCGATTACGTGACCTTGTTCCTAATATCTGTACTTCAGTGGGTTCTATCGGGATTTAATGTTACGTTAATATTTAATGCCTTCGGTGTTCATGTGGGTTTAATCACGGGTATACTAATTTCATCATCATACATAGTGCTTACTTACATATCGCTATTACCTGGATCAGCCGGTATTGGTGAGCTTGCTAATTTGTACATTCTCGATAATCTTGGGTTAGGTAATTATTATTTGATCTATGATGTGTGGTTTAGGATCATTACATATGTTGTTCCAATAGTAATATTCATGCCAATGTTCTTAAGCATAACAAGGAGGTTAACTATTAGTCGTAAGAGTTTCCAGTAGGTAACTCCGTTATTCTTGATGAAGCGCCCTTCAATATTGCATCAACAACCTTTGCGGCATTCCTTCTTGATAGGTAATGGTTATCATTACCGCAGTAAGGTGAATATACGCATTTAGGGCAACCATCGATACAGGTACAATGTGTCAATACATCCAGTGATATTCTGAGGACATCGTCAATTCTAGCAAGAAGCATCTTGGTGGCACCTGAACCGCCTGGGTAGGAGTCATAGATTATTATGTGGCCTGTGGGATACGATATACCGCCCATGTCCGTAGGTCCGGCACCGATTACGTTCTCACCAACCATAATCATTATATGTTCAGCAGCATGGTAAGCCTTACCTCTCTCAATCATGTCTATATTCTCGAAGGGGCTAAACGTTATGAAGGGTGCATAAATGATAATGCCTTTAGTCCTAAATTCATAACTTAACGGCTGCTTAAACTCCCTTTTCTCAACAACCTCACCGCTACTAAATCTCTTTACCACATAACCATAAACAATTTCCCTAATTGTTAGCCTTGCATACTGATAAGGCACAGAATGTATTTTACCATCCTCAAGAACTTCGTCGATCCTAGGCTCTGAGTAGTATAGGGCCGTTGTGTATAAGTCATAATCATCAGGAAGCCTCCTAACATAAGCAACCCTACTGCCTAAGTCAAGCTTATATACCTCATAAACCCTGCCGCCATGTAGGTAGATGGCACCCTCATGAAGCTCTCTTAATGCCATAGGCAGTTCCCTAAAGCCTATGGTCTTCTTGCCATCGCTCTTTATCTTAATGGTATCGCCAATACCCCTAATGCCGTGTATTGACCTAACTAATTCACGACCTTTATTACTAACCACGTAGTAGTTACCCCTAACCTCGACTAAGCCGTCCCTGACTAATGACTTCAGTACCTCCTCGCAATAAATATCCACAGAGCCGCTCCTTACGGGTTTCTCATAAGCCATCAATAGACAATGCTTCCTGGCAATGTCATCATTCTTCTCCTCAACATATAGATCCTCAGGTCTTCTATTATAGAAGTCACGTGGATTAGAGCTATAGTACGTGCTCATTGGATCATCACCAAGCACCTGAATAACGTAGGATAACTGACCCCTCCTACCAACCCTACCACTCCTTTGAAGGTATTTAGAGTAACTAGGTGGTATTGTCGCCATCACAGCAACATCGACATCACCAATATCAATGCCCATCTCGAGCGTGGGTGTTGCGAGAAGAACCAGGTATTTCCCTTCCTTAAACCCATCCTCAACCTCATGTCTCTCCTCAATAGTTAAGCCGGCCCTATGAACCCTAACCCTATCACCAATACCTCTCTTATCAACCAACCTCTTTATCAACTCCACAAACCTATGACTATCAGCGAACACAAGGCACTTCATACCCCTCTTAACACAATTAATCGCTAACTCAGCAGCCTCAGTGAGCCTGCTCCTACTTATTGGCTTAATCAGAATATGCCTAGTGATCCCCCTCCTACCCTCGGGACCTTGGATAAGCGTAATGTCATTAACGCCAAGAAGTCTCTTTGCAAAATCCACGGGATTGCCTACCGTGGCCGTAGACACCACGTACTGAGGACTTTTCATGAACCTAGTCACTCTCTTGAGCACGTAATGAACCTGCGCACCAAATACACCATTATATACGTGGAAATCGTCAAGGACAACAATACCATAATCCTTAACTACTTCCCTAAACTTATTGACGTATGTTAACGCCTCACTAATCATGTCAGGATTAGTAATTAACACGTGGGGTGGTGATGAATATACCCTCGACCTAATATCGCTTGGTACGTCACCATCATAAGGCAGTACAGACAAACCCACTGGTGATAGATATCGCTGAATCCTAATTAACTGGTCCCTAGCCAACGCCTTAGTTGGGTACATTATGATAGCCTTCATCCCCCTCTTTAGTATTAGTGATATTATTGGTAATAGAAAGGCCTCAGTCTTACCAACACCAGTACCTGCCATGATGGCCGTATTATTACCATTAACTATCGATTGATAGGCTAACCATTGAAAATCGTAAAGCCTCTCAACACCCAATTCCCTAAGATTATTAAGAAATTCCTTGGGTAAATCAAGTGAATCTATTGATGGCCCATAACTTATTTCACCGGGCTTATCCTCATGCACGTAAAGAATCATTCTAGCCCTATCACTACCCAATTCGCTGATGAACTCATCCTCAAGCATGTACTTAGCCACAGTTAATCTATCGCCCTTAATCATTACCTAAACCTAATCGACAATATGCTTAAGGAAGATTAATAATTTTGGGTGCCTCCATCTTCATAAGCCTTAATTCCTCAAGACCCTTAAGCCTAAGCACCTTATCTTCAAAGCTAACGACCTTACCCCAGGACTTAATGACAGGCCTTACCCTACCACCACACCTGGGGCATTTCCTGATTTCCCCACTTGTTTCAAAGTCGATATAACAGTTTGTGCATCTAAATACATTCAATGCAGCATTATCGTCGAAGCCTAATGATACCATATTCGGTATCTCCATAACCACAAATCCATCAATAACATCGGTGACGTCCTTAATAATCTCCGTATTGACCAAAGAGGCATCCATTGCAACAAAAATTTCCTTAACACCAAGCGTTAGCTTAAGCTTATCCCTAGCCCTAAGCAACCAATTTCTATCGAGAGGAGCATTCATTAATATGGCGCCGTAGGACCTAGAAATACTTGTAATGGTGCTCATTGAATCGATAAACACGTAATTGAGCGGTGAATCCCCAGGCGATGTGGATATTATATTTATGGTCTCATCGGAAACCCTCACAAAATCCCCTGGAATTAAACCATCAACGCCGCCAGCCAACGCAGCCTTAATAAAGTCATTAACTGGATCGTAAAGTGCAGATCCATGTATAAAGACTCGAAGTCCCAACCTTTTAATCCATGCAATTAAAGATGCGAGGGATATCATTAATCTAAGCCTATTCAACAACTGCCTAAGTACATCATTACTTATACCTTGGATCTCGGCTATCGGTTCAGGTGGGACAATCGGTGTTGCATCTCTGACGTACTTAATAACATTGAGTTCATTAAATAACCAGGAACCAACAAACATGCACCAGGGTAACCCACACCACTTAATGAATATTCTCACATCACGTAAATAACAAGCACCATTATTAATCTTTAACCAAAGCCAGGAGCTGCCAAATCTACCTTAGTGAATTTATTATTGAAACTGCATTATTTATAATTCGTTCTAGCCTATCACGTGAACCTGCTTCGGCATATATCCTAATAACCGGCTCTGTCCCACTGCCCCTAATTAAAATCCAGGAGTTATCATCAAATACCACCTTGATACCATCAATGGTTATTACACGCTTTATGATACCTAAATCTCTCAGTTTCTCCATTAATACCCTCTCGTTCTTTCTCACAAATTCCTTACCACCACTAAACTGTAAATCAATCCTTCTATAAAATGTGCCTCCGTATTCCTTAATAATCTCATCAAACACATAGGTCAAGCTCCCATACTCTGAGGCTATGGTAGCTAATAATGCGGCTGTGTATATGCCATCCTTATCAGGAACATGCCACGAATAAGCCAAGCCACTACTTTCCTCGCCAGCAACATCTGCATCGCCATTAATCATGTACCTAACAGCGTGCTTAAAGCCAACAGGTACCTCATAAACTCTCAGTCCATACCGACTAGCTATTAGGTCGACAATATGCGTTGTAGATGTTGATTTTGTAATGCCTCTCTTGATTATTCTTCTCTTCGCTAGATGCTCTATTATTATGGTAATTATGTTATTTGGGCTTAGATATCCATGCTTAGGGTCGACCGCGCCAATCCTATCAGCATCGCAATCATGTGCGATGCCAATATCGTATTTACCACCAACAACCTCCTGAATAGTATCGTAAATATTCTCAGGCTCGGGGTTAGGATTTCTACCTCCAAAACCTGGGTCATAGTAATTATGAACCTCAACAACATACATGCCCAACCTGCTAAGTACTTCACTGGTATAGCCTATGGATGTTCCAAATAATGGATCAACAAGCACCCTAAGCTTAGACCTGGGCTTAAACATACCTAGGGCATCGTTAACCACATGATCTACATACTCAGGCTTAGGATCTACCGTAGGGACATCCTTAACAACAATGTTTAAGACCGATCTTTCAATATCCTGCCATTCTTCATCGTATAACTTCTCGATATTACCTGTATCATCATCTGGCGTTGGTGCACCCTGTTTCGTTATGACCTTGAATCCATTGTATATTGGTGGGTTATGGCTTGCCGTGATTTGTATAATCAGGTCAAAGCCCGAGTGAACGCCGAACCAGGCAGCCACAGGTGTGGGTGTTGGCTTGCTGACCATGACCACATCCAACCCATGATTAGCAGCGACTGTGGCCGCGACCTGCGCAAAGTCTCTAGATTTCCTCCTGGCATCAAAGCTAACGAATACCTTACGTAAGCCATACCTACTTGACCAGTACCTAATCGTGGACTCGGCCAGAACAGCCACTAGGAACTCTGTGAATTCTTCATCGATCACACCACGCACACCGTCAGTGCCGAAGTGAAAATCGAGTTTACTCATTATTTGAATCGATAATTATGTTATTTATTTCTTTTATCTAACGTACCCCCTATCTCCATTATTAAACTAAGCCACTTACTAATTATTACGTCCTCATCAAACAATAAGGCTCTTTCCCTAGCCTTAATTCTCATAGTCTCTGGATACCCACTCACCCACAGTCTCTCCGCTAACTTAACCAACTCCTCAGGCGTGTTAACAAGCCAGCCAGTCTCGTTGTTGATTACAGTCTCACCAGGCCCCTGCTTATTGTATGTGAGTACAGGTGTGCCGCATGCCATGGATTCCACAGGTACGTAACCAAAGGGCTCGTGTGTAAAGGGAAACACCGTGAACCTAGCGTTTGCGTAGAGCTTGACAAGTTCCTCGTCGCTCACCCTGCCTCTATAATCAATATTTCTGTGCCTAAGGAACCACCTAGGTAGCCAGGGGACTTTAGAGCCAAAGGCTATAATCCTAATGCCAGTATTTGCTATTGCTCTGAGTACGTCAAATTGCGTCTCTTTTCCCACATACGTAACCACATAGTCACTGCTGGGGTTGTTGACGGGTCTAAATAGGCGAGTGTCGATGGGTGGGTAGATAATACCATGTACATGGGCTCCTCTCTCCGTTGCCATGTATGCTGAGTACCTGGAGTTTGCTATTACGTATTTTGACCCTAGGAGGGCCTTGCTGTATGTGTTATCTGCCATCTTTATTACGGGTGACGATAGTTTATAGGCCATCCTATAATGAAGTGGGAACTCCATGGCTATATCTCTGAGTAATTCACCGACTTATCCCTGTGTGTAAAATATTGTGGATGGTATTGGTACCTCAAAGGATAAATTTATGCTTATACACTCGCTATCGTTAGTTATTTCATCGATGATTTTACGGTTCATGAACAACGAATTCCTAATCCAAATCCATAGATGCCCCACTTGTCCACCTATCAGTGTCTCCTTGCCCAAGCTACGAGTATTAAATCCTTCCCTAATTAATGATCTATTGATCTCGGCGTTTATGTACGGAGTTATAATCTTGACATTAATCCTGTTCCCAATAAGGTGCTTACCAAGTGCGTATGCCACCCTTATCGGGCCCGTAATCCCATCAATACCGTCGGTGATGAGCAATACGCAACGTTGCATACGCATTACTAAATCAGATTTTTAGATTATGGGATTTCCATTCTCCAGGTATAGTTTCATGAGCCTTAGGTATGATTTATATTCATGCTCTATATACTCCCTATCCGAATCCGTTACCTGTCTAATAACCCTTGCAGGCACACCAACTACCACGCTGTTTGGTGGGATCTTCATTCCTTGGGTAACAACGGCACCAGCACCGACTATGCTATTACTACCAACCACAGCGCCGTTTAGCAGGATTGCACCCATACCAATAACGACATTATCCTCAACCACGGCGCCGTGGACAATGGCCCTATGGCCTACCGTAACGTTTCGTCCTATGGTGACAGGAAAACCTGGATCCATATGGATTACGACACCGTCCTGTATACTCGTATTATCACCAATGACAACCCTATCCTCATCACCCCTTATGACAGCGTAGGGCCAGACACTAACGTTATCGCCAATTGTGACGTCCCCAATTATGTATGCCGTACTGGCCACAAGAACGTTCTTACCAAGCTTTGGAACCTTATCACCAACCCTTATAATGGGCATCACCCTATCTTTGGCTCGGGTACTTATTAAGTATTAGGTCTAAGTTTTCGTGGATTCATACAAGCCAAATACACTTAAATAATGTCTGCGCACGTTATTAACGTGCCAAGAGTAGACGTGGTAAACGTACTGATTGGTAGGGGCGGTTTCCTCGATGATTACCCGTTTAAAGGTAAATATGGAGTCTTCGTTAGAAGTCCGTACCCGCATGCCAGGATAATGGGGATAGACGTGTCTAAGGCAGTCAATGCGGGTGCCCTAGTGCTTACGGGTAAAGACCTTGTGGCGAAGTTGATGGGGTCGGGCGAGAGGGAAGGTGCCGGTTTAGAAACGATGCCTCTGGCAGTGGATAAGGTTAGGTACCAGGGTGAGCCTGTGGCGCTCGTTATTGCTGATGATATGTATAGGGCTGTTGATTTGGCGGAGCTTGTTGATGTTCAATATGAGCCACTTAAACCTGTACGTAATATAGATGACGCATTGAGAAATGAGTCCTTGGTGTTTGAGGATTTGGGTACAAATGTTGTTCAATCGCAGGTGATTGAGTATGGGCAAATGCCCAGTGGTGCGAGGGAATTAGATCTGGAGCTTTATTGGTCTAGGAGTTCGGGCAATCCTATTGAGACGTTTGCGGGGATAGCATACCCAGAGGGTGGTGGTGTTACCATAATTTCTAACTTGCAGGGCGGTAAGGCGATAGTTTCTGAGATTGAGAGGGCGTTGGGCATACCCATTAAGCATGTTCCGGTGAGGCATGGCGGTAGTTTCGGTTCTAAGTTCTCCCTTGTTAGGTACCTAGTGGTTTTAGCATATGCTGCGTATAAGTTCAAGACACCTATTAAGTGGGTTGAGAGTAGGGTTGAGCATTTATTGGCATCTAACTCAAGTGGTCCTGAGAGGAGGTTCAGGATCAAGGCGTACTTTGGATCTGACGGTGTTGTTAAGGGTTTAGACATCAGTATTTGGGAGGACGCCGGTGCAAGTAGGAGTAGTGGGCAGGCATTTAAGCCTATAGGCATATTGGCCGGCCCATACAAGATAAGGAATCTCAGGTATAACGTAACCGTGGTAGCCACCAATAAGAACCCCGCGGGTGCGTTTCGTGGTGCTGGGACTCCTCCACATACCTGGGCTCTTGAGCGTGTGATGGACGCAATAGCTGATGAGTTGGGTATGGATAGAGCTGAGGTTAGGAAGAGGAATTTAATTGATTCTTTCCCATACGAAGCGCCATATGCGTATTATGACTCAGGGAATCCAAAGGGTTTATTAGAACTGGCCCTGTCTAGGAGTGACATCTTCTCATTGAGGGATGAGGATACAGGTGTTGGTATTGCAGTATCTACGGACCCATCAACGCCAGAGGGTACGGAGGGCATTAAGTTGAGGATTAAGGGTGGTAAGGTGGTTGTTGGTCTTGGGTTTGGCGGTGAGGGTCAGGGCAATGAACATACCGCGGTTAAACTTGTCTCGCAGCTACTTGATATACCTATTGATTGGGTGACGTATGAGTACTTACCGAGCGATGAAAGCCCTGAGGCCTTTGGACCTGGTGGTAGCCGTATGGCCGTGTTCACAGCCGGCGCTGTGTTGGGCGCTGTCGAGGAGCTGAGGGCTAGGTTGTATAATAAGGCCGTTAGGATTCTTGGTGGTGATGTGGCTTATGAGAAGGGCTACTTCAGGTCTCGTGATGGTAGGAGGGTTAGTATCTTTGAGCTTGGTGAGGAGGAGGTTACCTACACATACACAGCTGAGGCGAAGATAGGTAGGTTCTTGGCGTATCCCTTTGCCTGTGACATAGCTGTTGTTAGGTACGAGGATGGTAGGTTGAGGCCCATAAAGCATGTGGTTTATCTAGACCCTGGAAACGTCATTGATGAGGAGTTAGTCAAGGAGCAGGTCATGGGTGGTACTGCCATAGGTATTTCCGTAGCTCTCTATGAGGCCTATAGGTATGATGAGGATGGCAATTTGTTGACGCTTAGCCTGGGTGATTATGGTTTACCAACGACCATGGACATACCTGACATAGAGGTTCACCTCGTCCCATCACCATCCCCAGTCACGCCCCTAGGTGTTAAAGATTATTGGTGAGGTGTGTATTATCATGGTGGTGTACCTCTACCCTAAAATTTTGTTCGTGCAGTCTCTATAGGTGTTTGCTGGTGAATTTTTGAGTCGGTGTGTGGTTGTTTGTGTTGCGTGGTTTATTGGGGTGTTAAGGCGGTTCTTGATGGTGCCCTCGGTTGGTTTTGGAGGTTTT
>ERZ1669250.927-NODE-927-length-10794-cov-7.066766_pt1 | contig 10794 bp, 9 predicted proteins | sample MGYA00579295_ERZ1669250 | MGnify/ENA primary metagenome ERZ1669250 (study PRJEB41166, sample SAMN08046056) | hot springs metagenome | biome: hot spring; feature: acid hot spring; material: thermophilic sediment; isolation source: thermophilic sediment from acid hot...
ACCCACCGCCAAGGTGAGGGCCAGGAGCGTCAGGGTATTGAGGGTGTAGCCCAACAGGGACATCACCGCAAAGGTGCCGAGGATAGAGGTGGGGATGGCCAAGGCTCCGATAAGGGTGGGGCTGCCGCGACGCAGAAAGAGCCACAGCACCCCCGCCACCAGCAACGAAGCGAGCAGCAGGGTGACCTCCGTCTCACGGACGGCCGAGCGGATGTAGTCGGCCTTGTCATAGATTACCTGCATCCGCGCCCCGCCGGGCAGGCTGGCGGCTAGGTCCGGCAGACGCTTCGCGATGGCGCGGGAGATGGCGACGGTATCGGCGTTGGGCTGGCGTACCACGGCCAGAATCAGAGCACGTTGCGGTCCAAGCCAGCTGGCTATCTGATCGTTGTCCACGCCATTGCTGACCGTGGCCACATCCGCCAGGGGGATGACCGTGCCCTCGCTCTGGAGCACCGGCATCTCGCGGAAGGCCTGGGCATCGTGCAGCTGTCCATGAACATGGACGGCGTAGTTGCGCGCGCTCCCCAGCAGAGTCCCCTGGGGCAGATTGACGTTGTGACTGGCGATGGCCTGACTCAGAGTCTGCAGGGAAATGCCGCGGGCTGCCATGGAGAAGGGGTTGGCGTGGATGCGTACGGCATAGTTCTGCTCCCCGAAGACCTGTACCTGGGCAACCCCCGGGATTCCCGACAGGGCCGGAACGATGCGATCCACCGCGTAGCGGTTGAGCGTATAGATGGGCATGTCCGGAGCCGACAGGGCGATGAACTCGATGGGCGCCGCCGAGGGATTGATCTGGCGCACCAGCGGCAGACTGGGCAGACCGGGTGGAAGCAGGTGCGCGGCCTGGGTAACGGCATTCTGGACATTCTGGGTGGCGACATCGATATTCTGGCTGAGGTCAAACTGCAGAATGATCCGGGACGAGCCCTGACTGCTGGTGGAGCTCATGGAGGCGAGCCCGGGAATGGCGGAGAACTGCTTCTCCAGCGGCGTTGCCACACTACTGGCCATGGTCTCCGGGCTGGCCCCCGGCAAGGCCGCCGCCACCACCACCGTCGGAAAATCGACGCTGGGCAGCAGCGCCACTGGCAGACGCAGGAAAGCAAAGACTCCGTAGACCACGAGCCCCAGCGTGAGGACGATGGTCAGCACCCGGCGGCGGATGAAGAGGGCGGAGATATTCACGGTCGTCCCTCGTGGCCCGAGCCGCCGCTGCGGTGACCGTCGGCGCGGTCCGAGGCAGACGCCCCCGGCAGCAGCACCTTGGCGCCGGGGTAGATGCGGGCCGGCACGGGATAGACCACCGCGCTCCGGGCGGGCAGGCCGCGGATCACGGCCAGCGGTCCGTCCTCCCAGAGCAGTTCGACCTTCTGCACCCGTACTGTCCCGCCTGGGGCGAGGTAGACGAAGTTCCCGGACTGGCCCTGCTGCACGGCGCCCGTGGGCAGGGTCTGAGCATCCGGCACCCGCCGCACTGGCAAACGTATCTCCACGTATTGCCCCGGCCAGAGGGCGTCGTTGTCGTTGTCCGCCTCGGCCTGCAGGCGGACGGTAGCCGTCGCCGCCTGGACACCGTTGTCCACCACCCGCAGATGGGCCGTGGCAAGGGACGCACCGGTTTTTTCATCGACGACAGGCAGAGGTAGAGCGTCCCTCTGAGCAGTCCGGGCAGCCGCCAGCAGACCCTGAGGAATCTGGAAATTGATGGCGATGGGGTGGACCTGATTGATGACGGCCAACTGGGTCTGATTGGCCGTGACCACATTGCCCGGCTTGACCAAAGCCATGCCGATGGTACCGGCGATAGGGGCGCGGATGACCGTATAGCCGAGGTTCAATTGCGCCTGCCTCAGCGCTGCCCGGTCGGCCTGCACCGCAGCACGCGCCGCTTGTGCCTGGGATACCGCCTGCTCATAACTCTGGCGCGTGATGAAATCCTTGGCCACCAGGGGTGCGTCCTGTTCCACCAGGCGCCCCTGATAGCGTGCCGTGGCCTCGTCCGCTGCCAGTTTGGCCGCGGCCTGGGCCACACTCGCCTGCGCCTGGGCCGGGTCGATCCGGAACAGCACCTGGCCACGCTCGACCTTGCCACCCTGCACGAAGCTCTGGGTCTGCAGGATACCGCTGGTCTGCGGCACCAGGGTCACGGTCTGTAGAGGCGTTACGGTGGCCAGGAAAGCACGGTACTCTACCGCGTCCTGGGTCTTGACCTGCACCAGTTGGACACTCAGAGGCGGTGGCGCGCCGTGCGGAGCTTTCTGACAGGCGCTGAGCGCAAGGGCGAGAAAGAGGGCCAGCGCGCCCTGCAAGCAAAGACGGGACGAACTCATGGCTGCGCTTCTCCCAAGGGCATGCCGACGGCCTGACTGAGCTGGGCCAAAGCAACGTAACTGGAGACCAGTTTCTGGATGAGGGTGTAGCGGGCCTGCGCCAGCGAGGACTCGGCCAGCAGCACGTCCTGGATGGTGGCCTGCCCCACCCGGTATTGCGCTCGCACCACTTCCAGGGCCTTCTCGGCATTTTCCAGACTGCTGCGCGCACCGGGATAAGAAGCCAGCGCACCTTGGAAGTTGTGATAATCCTGCCAAACCTGTGCCAGCGTGGTGCTCTGGCTCTGGCGTAGCTGGGCGGCAGCCTGGTCGGCCTGAGCCTGGGCCTGCCGGATCTGATAGTGGCGGTTGAAACCCGTGAACAGCGGCACTGTCAACGTGAGGCCAAGACCCCAGGTGTCACCCGGCGCGAAACCATTCTGAAACTGGTAGCCGTAGTTACCGGACACCGCCAGGCTGGGCAGGCCGGCGGCTCGGGTGCTGCGTACATTGGCCTCGGCCACCGCCAGCTGAGCACGGGATTCCTGCAGGGCGGGGTTGGCCTTTTCGGCGGCCTGCATCAGCGTTTCCGCCGCCTCGGCAAGCCCCGGCGGTGGCGGCGCTTCCAGGCGCAGGTCCGCAAGACCGATGGCGGTGGATGGCGCAAGCCCCAGCGCCGCCGCCAGTGCCCCCTGACTCGCGCGCAGGGTCTGCTCCTGCGCCGCCAGGGTGGAACGCGCCTGGGCCAGGGCAGCGCGTGCCTGGTAGAGAGCACCGATGGTGGCCCGCCCGGCACGGTGCAGCAGTTCCGCCGCTTCCAGATTCTTTTCCTGTTCCGCCACGGTCTGCCGATCGGCCAGGAGCAGGGCGCGATCGCCCAGTACTTGGTAGTAGGCCTGGGCAACGCTGAAGGCGACGGCCTGGATGCTCTGGTTCTGGGTGAAACCCGCCACCCACTCCTGCGCCCGGGCCGCATCCACCTTGGCCCGACGCAGGCCGAAGTCCCACAGGGTGTAGGACAGGGTCAGGTTGGGACTGACGCTGTTGCGGACCGGCACACTGAAGCCCGCTGTGGATACCGCCTGGCGGCGGCTGATGGGAGTGCTCAGGGTCAGGGTCGGCAGCCAGGCGCTCTCTGCCACTCCCAGCGCCGCGGCCTGCGCACGCAAGCCGTTCCATGCGGCGGCCGTCTGTGGGTTGTGGCCTAGGGCATAGGCCGTGAGCTCTGCCAGTGTCCAGTCACGTCCGGCCCAATCTTCCGCTGCCGAATGTACCTTGGGCAAGGGCGGCAGCTGCGTCTCCCCCTGCCAAAGCACGCCCGGGGCGGACGGTAACCCGTGCAGCGTGGAGAATGGATCGGTCACGAGGCCACCGCCCATCGCCATGGAGCTCACCGGCACGAGGGTCAGGACGAGACCAAGAGAGGACCATCGACCAGGTTTCACGCTCCATCTCCACACCGGCTATTGCCAGCATTCTCGGGCAAATGCGCCGCCGAAGGAAGCGCTGGATCCGCTTGGAATTGTTGCGGGATGTGAAGTGTTTTTTACAAGCCTTGATAGTTTGGTCCTGGCAGGTATCTGAAGACAGGGCTATCTTGAGAACACGGGAAGGAGTCCCTTCCCCTGATTCAGGAGAATGCCATGAAAATTTTCCAGCCTGCTGTACGCATCCTTGCCACCGGTCTGCTTCTGAGTGCCCCCGTAGCCTTTGCCGCCGATACCGGCATGATGGGCGGTAATAACGTCATGCCCGCGGCCCCCATGGGTGCCGGTCCCATGGCCGGTCACGGTCCCATGCAGGGCATGGGCCCACACATGGGCCCCATGGCCAAGATGGCCAATGCACCCGTCCCCATGCTCTTACCCATCGTCTGGAGGCACGCGGTAGAGCTCAAGCTCACCCCGGCCCAGGACAAGGAACTGCAGAACTGGCGCAAAGAAGCCGAAGAGAAGATGCGCGGACGTTGGCCCGAATGGCGTGCGCACAACCTTGCCCTGCGCAAGGCGCTTCTGGACAATGCGCCGGCGGCCACCCTCAAGCCTCTGGAAGATCAGGTGCTGAAGGACCATGCCGAAATGCTGCAGGAAGGGATCGCCCAGGTGGAGTTCGTCCACAAGCTGCTGACCCCGGAGCAGTGGCAGAGGGTCACCCAGATCTATGCCGACATGGAAAAACGGCAGAAGGACATGGGTCATCCGGGCTGGAAGCGGCCCTGATGGCCAAGGCCCGCGTCCTGCTGGTAGACGACGACCCCAAGCTGCGCAGCATTCTGCTGCGCTACCTGGAGATGCAGGATTTCAGCGTCTGTGGCGTCGCCTCCACGGCGCTGATGGACCGTATGCTGGAGCGGGAGTTCTTTGACCTGCTCCTGTTGGACGTGATGATGCCGGGAGAAGACGGCTTCGAGGCCTGCGCACGTCTGCGCCGGCAAGAGCCGCAGCTGCCCATCATCATGTTGACGGCCCGCGGCGATCTGGACGATCGCGTCCAGGGTCTGTCCCTGGGCGCTGACGACTATCTAGCCAAACCTTTCGAGCCCGAAGAGCTGGTGGCCCGCATGCGCGCCGTCCTGCGCCGCAGTCAGGAGCCGGACATGGCCAGACCAAGCCCCGGCGCCATTCATTTCGGACCGTTCCGTCTCGCCCTCGATACCCGCAGCCTGTGGCGGGGTGACGAACGTATCGCTCTGACCGAAACCGAATTCTCTCTCCTCCACGCCCTCGCCAGTCACCCTTGGCAGACCCTGTCGCGCGATCGGCTGATCCAGATGATCCGCGCCGGCGACGAGGTCCCGGGAGCGCGCGGTGTCGATGTCTTCATCTCGCGTCTGCGCCGATTGATCGAGGACGATCCGTCCGCCCCGTGCTATCTACAGACCGTCTGGGGACGCGGTTACGTCTTCGTCCCCGGCGAGGACCGCGCGACCCCGGTCCGCTGATGCGTCCCCGTTTCTGGAGCGACACGCTCTTTGCCCGGATTTTTCTGCTGGTGGGTGCTCTGCTACTCGCCAGCCAGCTCGCGGTATACTGGTATTTCAACGTCTATCAGGCCGAGCGGCGGGCCCAGTTTCCCGCCCAGAACTGGGCGCAGATCCTCACCCTGAGCGAATCCCTGGGGCCGGCGGCGCGGGCCGAGCTGGCTCCCACCTTGGCCCGTCAAGGCATGGACTGGCGCCCGGCCAGCGCCATGAGCGGCAGCCGCAAGCTTCCGGCACCCCTGCAGAGCGCCCTGCAGATCCTGCACGGGCTCGGCTGGCCCGAAGCCGAGATCCGTCTCGACCGTCGCCACGATATCCTCTGGTTACGGGCAAGCCCCACCAGCGCGCACGCCATCGCCATGCCCTTGCCCAGGCCCGCCGGACCATCGCCGCAGTGGTTCAAGCTCAGTGCCATTCTCCTCCTGTCCCTGCTCGGCACCTTCCTCATCGTCCGCCAGTTGACGCGTCCCTTGAGCCGCATCATTGCCGGCGTGGCGGATGCCCGCACCACCGAGACCCTGCCGGAACTGCCCGTGGCCGGGCCCGCCGATGTCCAGCGCCTGGCCGAGAAACTGAATCAGGCTCTGCGCGACGTCCACCAGCTCTGGAAGGAGCGGGAGATGGTCCTGCTGGGGGTGTCCCACGATCTGCGCACTCCCCTGACGCGGATGCGCATGCTCCTGGAATTTTTGCCCCCGAATACCGAAGTACGGGAAGAGCTCATCGCCAATCTGCGGGAGATGGATGAGATCCTGCGCCAGTTCCTGGACTATGCCCGCAGTGGTCAGGAAGAACCGAGTCAGGTGCTGGATCTGCCGCACTGGCTCGAGGATTTTATCGAGCGGCAGGGGCCGGACATCCAGCTGGACCTACCGGACGAGCGACCACTGCAGGCGAGACTGCGGCCCGTGGGCCTCGCGCGCATCCTTCAGAACCTCATCGACAACGCCCGGCGCCACGCTGCCCCGCCGTTCCTGCTGCACCTGCGGCGGGAAGGCACGGAACTGGTCTTCGTGCTGCGCGATCACGGCAGTGGCATTCCCGCAGGAGACCTGGAAAATCTGGAGAGACCCTTCGCCGTGGCGGGTCGTGGTGGCGGCACCGGGCTCGGCCTCGCCATCGTTCGCCGACTGGTCCAAGCCCAGAGGGGCGCCCTCCACTTCCGCGATGCCGTGGGCGGCGGTCTGGAAGTGGAGGTACGACTGCCCGAGCGCTGAACTCGCCTCAGTGCTGCGGTGGAGCCTCACGCGGACAAAGTTTGCGCAGATCCCGCACTTCCTGGGGACTGAGGTCGCGCCAGGCGATGTTGCCGCAGCTTCCCGCCAGAGGTCCCTGCAAGGTACCGGCCTGGGACACCGCCTTACCCACGGGAAAATCCGGTACGGATCGCGTGCTCACCGTAGGACCGACCATCTGCACCGAGGCTGCCGGACTGGTGACTGCGGTCTGCGCGACCCGGGCGCGCTGGTTCTGCCACCAGAAGAAGGCGATGGCCACTACCAGTAGTACGAAAATCACCAGAACCCACCACCTCGCCGACCCGCGGCTGTCTTGTCCATCCATCTTGCTCATCCTCCTCACTTTCCTCGCCGGCTCTCAGGAGAGAGCTTCCAGGGCTACGACACCCAGAGCCAGCCACTTGGTGCCCGACGCGAAACGTACCTGGATCCGTCCCTGCCGACCCGAAGCCTCGTAGTCCAGTACCGTTCCCTCGCCGAAGACCGGGTGCCGAATGCGGCTGCCCAAGGGGTATGGCAACTCCCGCTCGGCCCTGCTCTGCCGGGCTGACCCCATGGCCACCGCCGCCATGGGACGAGCGATGCGCGCCCGAGGCCGTAGCTCGCGGATGAGCTCGGCTGGCAGATCCCGCAGAAAACGGGAGGGTAGGCTGGAGCGCTCCGATCCGTGCAGACGCCGGCTCTCGGCGTGGCAGAGTACCAGCCGCCGCATGGCGCGGGTCATGCCCACGTAGCAGAGCCGACGCTCCTCGGCGAGCCCGTCGGCATCCTCCAGCGAGCGCTGGTGTGGGAACAGGCCCTCTTCCAGACCCACCAGAAAAACCACGGGAAACTCGAGGCCCTTGGCGCTGTGCAGACTCATCAGCTGCACGGCGTCCTCCCAGGCATCGCTGGCGCCCTCGCCGGCTTCCAGCGCGGCGTGGGTGAGGAATTCCGACAGGAGGTTGCCCGGATCGGGATTGAGCTCCCGCAAGGCCTCCCGCTCTTCCACAAACTCGTAGGCGCGTGCGGCATTGATGAGTTCGTCCAGATTCTCCAGCCGGCCCTCGCTACGATCGCCGTCGCGTCCGTACCAGTCGCGCAGGCCAGTGACCTCTATGACCCGATGCACCGCGGCATCCAGGGGTTCTCCGGCAATCTGGGCGGCCAGTTTGTCGATGAGGGTCAGGAAGGCGTTCAGCTTGGGCAGGGCCGCCTGTCCTGCCGCCTGCCACAGCGATAGCCCCTGCTCCCGTGCCTGCAGCCGCAGACGCTCGAGGGTGACGTTGCCGATACCGCGGGTGGGCACATTGACCACCCGCTCGAAGGAGGCATCGTCGTGGCGGTTGCGGCACAGGCGCAGATAGGCCAGCACGTCCTTGATCTCCGCCCGTTCAAAAAAACGCAGGCCGCCGTAGACGCGATAGGGCACGCCCTCGCGCACGAGGACCTCCTCGAAGACCCGAGACTGGGCATTGGAACGGTAGAGGATGGCGCAGTCCCGACGCTGGCCTCCCTGCGCTACCCAGTTCTGGATCTGGGCGACGACGAACCGGGCTTCGTCCTCCTCGTTGTAGGCCGCATAGAGCTCCAGGGGCTCGCCGCCGTCCTGCGCCGTCCACAGGGTCTTGCCCAGACGCTCCGGATTCTGGGCGATGACGGCATTGGCAGCCGCGAGGATCGGTGCCGTGGAGCGATAGTTCTGCTCCAGACGCACCAGGGCCGCACCAGGAAAATCCTCGGCAAAACGCAGCAGATTCTCGACCCGGGCGCCGCGCCAGGCATAGATGGACTGATCGTCATCGCCCACCACGAAGAGCCGTCCGTGCGTGGCCAGGCGCCGCAACCAGGTGTATTGCACAGCGTTGGTGTCCTGAAACTCGTCCACGAGCACGTGCGCAAACCGTTCCCGGTAGTGCTCCAGGATGGCGTCCTGTTCCCACAGGCGCAGCGCGTACAAGAGCAGATCGGCAAAATCCAGCAGCCCGCCCCGTTCCTTGATGAGTTCGTAGCGTTGATAGACCTGCACCGGTGTCGTCCAGCGGCCCACCTCCCGCGCCGCAACCTCCGCCGGCGTCCATCCCTCGTCCTTCCAGCGGCCGATCTGGGCCGCCAGGGCCCTGGGGGCCCACTGCTTCTCGTCCAGACCCAGTTCGCGCAGGGCGCGGCGCACCAGCCGCTGGCTGTCGTCGCTGTCGAGAACCTGAAAATCCGCGGGCAGACCCAGGGCCTCGGCATGACGGCGCAGCAGGCGGTGGGCGATGCCGTGGAAAGTCCCCATCCACAAGGGGCCAAGGTCCAGCTGCACCAGCGCTGCCAGGCGCTCGCGCATGGACCGGGCCGCCTTGTTGGTGAAGGTCACGGCCAGGATCTCCGCTGGGCGCACGCCCTCTTCCAGGAGGTGGGCGATCCGGCTGATGAGCACCCGGGTCTTGCCGGAACCCGCTCCCGCAAGCACCAGAGCAGGGCCCGGTGGCAGAAGTACGGCCTCGCGCTGTTGGTCGTTGAGTTGCGTCCATTCGCTCACAGCATCCGCCTTGGTCTTGAAATTCGCAGTCCTTGCCCACATTGTGAGGGCAGGAATTGCGCTTTTCCACCATTGGCCTCGAGTCTCATCAGGGGATTGCCTTGGAATATAAAGATTACTATCAGATTCTGGGTGTTGGCCGCGACGCCGATGCCGACGCCATCAAGGCGGCCTACCGCAGGATGGCGCGCCGGTACCATCCGGACGTCAGCAAGGAGGCAAATGCGGAGGATCGCTTCAAGGAGGTCCAGGAGGCCTATGAGGTGCTCAAGGACCCCGAGAAGCGCCGCGCCTACGATCAGCTGGGAAGCAATTGGCGCGCCGGTCAGGAGTTTCGTCCACCGCCGGGATGGGAAAATTTCCACGCGGGCTTCGGCGGCCCCCAGGATGCTGCCGGCATGGGCGGCTTCAGCGACTTCTTCGAAGAACTCTTTGCCCAAAGCCGCGGCGGTCGGCGCGGTGGCGGTTTCCGCGCCCAGGGCGAGGATACCCAGGCCACCCTCGCCATCAGCCTGGAGGATGCCGCCCACGGTGTGCAGCGGGAGATCGCCCTGGAATTGCCGGGGCTCGGTCCGGACGGTCGTTTGCAGCGTCAGACCCGGCGCCTGACGGTCAAGATTCCCAAAGGCATCACCGCCGGTCAACGTCTGCGCATTGCCGGGCAGGGTCAACCGGGTCTCGGGGGCGGTCCCGCCGGCGACTTGTATCTGCTGGTGGATTTCCTGCCCCACCCGCAGTTCCGTGTGGAGGGCCGGGATCTCTATCACGATCTCAAGGTCACTCCTTGGGAGGCCGTGCTGGGCGCCAGCGTCGAGGTGCCCACCCTGGATGGCCCGGTCCGCACCAAGGTCCCGGCCGGTTCCAACTGCGGTCAGAAGCTGCGCCTCAAGGGCAAGGGTCTACCGGGAAGCGCGGGCAAGGAGGGCGGAGATCTCTATGCCGTCATTCAAATCGTCGTGCCGAAGACCTTGTCGGAGCAGGACCGGGCACTCTGGCAGCAGTTGGCCGAACACACGCACTTCCACCCACGTCGCTGAGCCAGTGTGAGGAGAAGCGCCCATGAGTTCCACTCCCATCCCCGTCCTGCAGGCCGAGATCGTCGACGACGGTCTGTTCTGCTTCGACTTCGGTCAGCTCTGCACCCTGCTGCACTGTGCCCCCAACGAGGCCCTGGCCTGGGTCCATTACGGGGTGATCCAGCCCCAGGGCAGCGGACCACAGCATTGGCGCTTCCGGCGCATCGACCTCTACCGCGCCCGCCTCGGGCAGCGCCTCGCCCGCGATCTCGAGCTGGATATGGCCGGCGCGGCACTAGCCATCGAGCTGCTGGAGCGTCTGCGCTCCTAGACGGGGCCGCCGTCGCTGCTCTGGTGGACCAGCACCCGATCCGGCCCTCCGTTTCGGCACGGTAGAGCGCGCGGTGCGCGCGCCATCGACGGTGGTTTCGGGGCAGATGACGAGAAATCCATCGCCACTGTGGTAGCCCCACTCCTCGTTGATCTCCTTGGAATTGCCGAGGTCCGAGCAGGAGAATCGCCAGGGTCTTTCCGTGGCGTCGTGCAACGGCCCACTCTTGGGCCAGGCGCTCCCCGTCACGTAGGCCGATTGCGCAGCGCCGACAAACACGTCGGAACGTCCCACGAAGCAGTGGAATATCGCCGGATGACAGTCGATCGACGGGAGCTCAGGAGCGGCACCAAGCACTGCCTGCGACTTCCACCTGACCGGCTTTGTGACCCTCGCCCATGGGTATCT
>ERZ1669250.928-NODE-928-length-10782-cov-3.774401_pt1 | contig 10782 bp, 8 predicted proteins | sample MGYA00579295_ERZ1669250 | MGnify/ENA primary metagenome ERZ1669250 (study PRJEB41166, sample SAMN08046056) | hot springs metagenome | biome: hot spring; feature: acid hot spring; material: thermophilic sediment; isolation source: thermophilic sediment from acid hot...
AGTGTTCGTTGTTCTGGTTAATGAACCACTTGTATTAATAGTGCTATTAATTAGGGTCCTTTTGTTGGTAATATGCTGAGCGATTAGGCCGGAGTAGGGGTTATTGGCGTTATTTAATGTCTGGGTTGTTAATTTTTCGATACTGACTATATAAACTGTGGAACTTCCTAGGAATCCTGTGACGACGTAGGAGGTATTATTGGGTAGTATTAATAGGCCCGTGAAGGCTTCGTTTATTGATGCCGAGTTTGGTGATACTATTATCAATACGCAATTTACAGTTGTTTTTCCTAATGGGAGTGTTACGTTGAGTATGGGCCACATTATTAATTCGTAATTGCCACTGTATTGGTAATTATACATGGAAGACGCGTCAGTGATTACTGCTATGAATAATAGTGCTGTTATTATTACGGAGATTAAAATTTGCAAAAAGATTTTTTTAAGGTTCATTATTTATTGTGTAATGAATGCATTAATAATGCTTTTGCTGGGAATAATGCTTGCAATTAAATCAACCTCAGGTTCTTCCGCAGGAGTGACATATAGCGTACCGATAAACTCAACCTACGTAGTAATAGCAAGCACAAACAATAGTTTCATTATTTACCTACTAACTGCACAGAATGATATAAAGTACGCGGTGATGGTGGTACCTAAGTCAGGGATTAAGACCATTAATGTAACGGCTCCCTTCAGTTTTACAACAGCTATTGTAGGGGGTCAGGGTATTTTTCCGGGTATTCTCGACTTCAATAATGGTACTGGCTATGTTGGTTTCTACGAGGGTCATTTTAATAATACCCGATTTGTGGGTTTCTTTATACCTGTGATTGAGACGGGTGGGTTAAAAACACCGGCATATCCTGTAACCTCAGGGCTCGTTAACGCCAATTTTACGGTTACAGTGAAGTCAGAAATACCCGTAGTACTTAGATTTTATTCATTTAATGGCTATAATTCCTCGACGAATACGTTGACGAATACGCAGAGTCTAACGCCGGTAATTACGGGTTATCCGCCAATAACGATAGGCATGGCCGTTGGTGATGAGTGTCGTACTTACATGGTTTATGAGAGTTTCTCGCAGCCTATTGAGGCTATACCTGAACCATTCGTGATAAATTATGGTAAGGATCTTTCGTTTATTGTTTCGAATATAACATTGGTATCTGTTTACCCAAACTCTAAGGTCAGCGTACTTGAGCCAGGCGATTTACTCCTAAGCTATCAGCCGATAATCAGTGCTGTTTTTGAGATAACGGTTTGCTCTATATCTCAAGGTATGAATTATTCAGGTATTGAAACTCTATATGCAAGGGACTATTTAGGGCCGATTGATGTGGGGGTTTCATGGAGTTCGGTAATTTATTATCTTGGGCCTTTCAATACCGAAGGAATGTCTGCAATAAATGAGTTACTAAACTACATGAATAATGGACGTTTTCAGATATCCAGAAATACGTATTCTGTTAACTATACGTTAACCCATGGTTTAGGCAGTCCCGTGGATTATGCCTTATTGACCCTCTACGTACTAAGAATGTTGGGCATCCCATCAAGGATTACGATTGGTTTTGTTGGAGAGCAGTCAGGTAATGGGGATTATATATTTCAATCAAGTCATACGACCATTTGGGTTGAAGCGTTCACCAATGTTGGTTGGGTGGCCTTCGAGCCTATAAATATTCAATCTCACGGTTCTAACATACCAATCTATGTCTTGTTATTAGTAGCTTTTGCATCCTTCCTGTTGATGGTGCCATGGTTGATAGGGTACTATATATATTATTATTTGGGGAGGAGATCATTAGACAGTATTGAATAATTTTACTAACACTTAGAGAGATAAGTTAATAATGCCGTATTCAAGACTGCATTTTGAAACATGGATTATAGAGTATTGCAATCAATTGCTCAATTAATAAGTAAGGAGATTTCAAAAGTATTAGTCAATGTTGAAAATGAGGTTAAGATCATGTTTGCAACGTTCCTTGCTAATGGTCATGTTTTGGTTGAGGGTTTTCCTGGTTTGGCTAAGACTAGTCTTGTTAAGGCTTTTGCTAGGACTCTTGGTCTTTCCTTTGGTCGTGTTCAGTTTACGCCTGATCTTCTTCCTAGCGATATTACTGGTTCTCTTGTTTTTAATCCTAGGGTTGGTGATTTTGAGGTTAGGCTTGGCCCGATATTCGCCAATGTGGTCCTTGCTGATGAGATTAATAGGGCTCCTCCTAAGGTTCAGTCTGCACTCCTCGAGGCTATGCAGGAGGGTCAGGTAACCATTGGTGGTAGGAGTTACCAACTACCAAGGCCATTCATGGTAATAGCAACACAAAACCCAATAGAGCTGGAGGGAACATACCCACTACCAGAAGCACAACTAGACAGATTCATGATAAGAATCATAATGAATTATCCCAATTATGATGATGAGGTCCTAATAGTTAAAGATACGAGATTAGGCAATGTCGACCTTGTAAATAAGGTTGTTAACCAGCAAGATATTGTTGAGGCCATGAAGCTTGTTGATACTGTTAGGATGGACGATTCCATAGCTAAGTACATAGTATCAATAATAAGGGCTACTAGGAATAACCCTAAGGTTAAACTTGGTGCAAGTCCTAGGGCGGCGCAAATGCTTGGTAGATTGGCTAGGGCTTGGGCATTGATAAACGGTAGGGACTACGTAATACCAGACGACGTAAAACAACTAACACCATACGTACTAAACCACAGAATAATAACAATAGGTGATGATCCATTCAGGATAATAAGCGAGATTCTCGAAAAGGTACCAACACCGATAATGGCCAAGGCATTGGGCAAGGGCTATAATAATGAGTAGCGCTATTAAATACAATAGGTCCTTGATTGTTTACGTTCTAATAGCCTCATTAATGTACTTAGGGATATACATGAAGAATGCCTTGCTCACATTTGTCGGTATTAGTCTATTTCTTGTTTTTACATCGTACCTATTAACATGGGACCTCTTAACAAGTCTATCCCTGAGTTTGTTGGATATAAATGACGAATTAGTGGTGATGAAGGATCACGTAATTCTACGTATTAGGGCCAAGTCATCATTGCCGCTCAAAATTCCTGCGAAGATAACCCTGATATGCTCTCCCCATCTCCAGTGTAGTAATATTGATAGAGACCTCATAATTAATGGCAAGCAAAAGGATCTGGATCTTGAAATTAAGTGGTTCGGCATTGCAAAGATATTAGGTATTGTAATTAAGATTGTCGACCCAATGGGTATAGTGACGAATGCGACTTTTATAAAGTTAGGGCATGACGTAGTGATAGAGCCTAAAGAGAATGCTCAATTAATAATCGGTAAAGGTCTTAGCAGAGATTTAGGCAATGCCGTGGTATTCCAATCTAGATCTGGCGACTTCGTCACTCTTAAGGAGTACGATTTTTCAGAGCCGGTAAGCAGTATTCATTGGATTACGAGTGCACGTGTAGGCAACCTGGTAAGTACGGTAAGGTCTGAGATGGGTAATTTACCGAAATTAATAATTATGGAGTATACGCCACACATGTTAAAACCCGCCAATAAGTATAGACCTATTGATGAGGCGTTAATGTATCTACGAAGCCTTAGAAGTATAGGAGCATTGCTCATCCTAATAGGTAATGATATTACCAAGGTAATGAATCTTTCACGAATCGCATCATTGGCAGACCTAGAGTTAAGGTTGAGAGTGCTTGTAATCGGAATGGAAGGCAGAGAAGAACTTCTCGAAAGGGCTAAAAGGCTTATTGGAAACTATGTTAATAAGCTAAGTAATGATGATTTAATGACCTGGTTATATCCAGTTAATGTTAGTAAAGGGTTGTCGAATGACGAGATTAAGGTTCTTACGAGGTATCTGCGTAAAGACTCATTATTGATATTAAGTAAGGAATCCTTAAGCAACCTAATAAGGTCAAATGTTGATCTAAACGGCGCTCAGGTAATCGTTGTTGGTGAGGGTATATGAAGAAGAATTCTTTATCGCTAATTATTAGCGCCACGATATTACTGGCAATAAATATATACGTATTTAAGAGGGAGCCCATGACTATGGGAATTATAGGAATCATACTCTTGCTGAGCTCATGCATTATAGTGATGGTTAGACACGGTGTTTCCCGGTACCTATTTTTTATCGATGAGGCATACACAGTATTAGCATTATCGGTAATACAAGGTACCATTTTTAATTCGTTAGTATTGGCGATACTTATTACGGCATCTATAATAATCTACTTATCACTAAATGGCTCATTTGATATGCGTGTGCTTGCCTTATCCTCAATAATGCTCGTAACATCAATAATCCTTACCTACATCCTATACTCATTATTGAGAGGGTTCATTATTATGTACATTGAGATTATAAATGCCAATATTATTTATTTCACTTTGGTTCTTGCATCATCGATTTCTATTTTCATTCTATTTTTAATAAATTTACTAATAAAGGAGTTAGCGCATAAGGGTTCATCTTAGAAAATGATTTTTAAGCTGAAGTAGCATGGTATCATTCTGATTAATAATGAGCAAGACCAGCGACGTTGTGGATTATAGACCTCCTATCACCGTAGTAGTCGGCCATGTGGACGTGGGCAAGACATTACTACTTGACAAGATTAGGGGCACCTTCGTAGCCTATAGGGAACCTGGCATGATTACTCAGCACATTGGTTTGTCCTTCATACCCTGGAATGCCGTTGAGAAGATCGCTGAACCATTACTAATTAAGTTTAGGCTTAAGGGTAGGGTCTGGATAAAGGGCTTTCTCATGGTTGATACCCCAGGCCACGCAGCCTTCTCGAACCTTAGGCGTAGGGGTGGTTCTGTGGCTGATTTAGCCGTTCTAGTTATAGATATTACCAGGGGTTTTGAGGAGCAGACCTACGAGAGCCTCACGTTGATCAGATCTAGGAATATACCCTTTGTGGTGGCTTTAAATAAGCTCGATAGGATATATGGCTGGGAGCCCCATGAGAACGCTCCATTCCTAGAGTCTTACGATAGGCAGAGGGAGGATGTCCAGGGTAGGGTTGAGGAGGCGATTGCCCGGGTCATTGAGGAATTCAATAAGTTGGGTATGGATGCTGATAGGTATGATAGGGTTAGGGACTTCAATACCCAAGTTCCTATAGTGCCAACGAGCGCAGTCACAGGTGAGGGTTTGGCCGACTTATTAGTCGTACTGGCTGGACTTAGTCAGAGATTTAGTAAGGATAAGCTTAGGATAACCTATGGCCCTGGTAAGGGCGTCGTCATGGAGATCAGGGAAGAGAAGGGTTGGGGAACCACAGCAGATGTTGTTTTATACGATGGCATCATTAAGAAGGGCGACTTAATAGTTACGGCTGGCCTTGAAGGACCAGTGAGTACCAAGGTTAAGATGCTGGTTCTTCCGAAGCCTTTAGATGAAATGAGGGATCCTGAAGATAAGTATATGTTCATGGACGAGGTCAAGGCAGCGGCCGGTGTTAAGATCATTGCCGATGGTCTTGACCAAGTAATGCCTGGAGCACCCGTCCTTGTTGTCCCTCAGGATTCACTGTTAGAGGATTATATGAAGATGGTTAAGGAGGAGGTTTCAGAAGTTAAGATAGAGACTGACAAGGAGGGTGTTATTGCTAAGGCCGATACCTTGGGTACCCTCGAGGCCATGGTCATATACCTAAGGAGCCAGGGCATACCTGTCAGGAAGGCTGATGTTGGTAATGTGAGTAGGAGGGATGTGGTGGAGGCATCCATAGTTAGGAAGAAGGACCCACTGTACGGTGTTGTCCTGGCGTTCAACGTGAAGGTTCCTCATGATGTTGAGGTTGAAGCGATGCAGTATGGTGTTAAGATATTTAGGAATGAAATACTGTATAGGCTCGTTGAGGAGTTCACCCAGTGGTATAAGGAGCAGAGGATGAAGCTTACGGAAATGGAGCTTGAGAAGTACGTGAGACCCGGGAAGATTAGGATATTACCTGGTTACGTCTTTAGGAGGAGCAACCCGGTCATAGTTGGCGTGGCCGTTCTTGAGGGATTAATAAAGCCCGGTTATCCGCTAATTAGAGGTGACGGTAAGAGAATAGGCACAATAATGCAGATACAGGATAAGGGCAAGAACATACCCGAGGCAAAGAAAGGTATGGAAGTCGCAATATCGATAGAGGGCAACATAATGGTTGGTAGGCAAGTAAAAGAGGGCGATGAATTATATGTCGACGTACCTGAAGAACATGCAATAACCCTAATGACGCAGTTCAAAGACCACCTAACAGAAGACGAAATAGCCCTCCTAAAGGAGATCCTAAAGATAAAGCGTTCATCTAAATAAGAATCAAGAGCTATAATAATAATTTATTGAGGGCAAGGTAATACTTATAAAGAATCCATAGACAAGCCCTACGGTGGTAACTATCTGGGTCAGGAAAAATACCGAATAGACCTACCAATAGATGAAATGCCGACCCACTGGTACAACATCCTGGCTGACCTCCCTGAACCACTACCACCCCCATACGATCCAGATAATGGTAAACGACTAGAACTCCTAAAGCAGGTAATACCATCAGAGCCATTAAGGCTTGAGTTCTCCAATGAAAGGTTCGTGAAGATACCTGAGGAGGTTCTCGAAAGGTATTTCCAGGTAGGTAGACCAACACCATTAATTAGGGCTAAAAGGTTTGAGGAGTATTTGAATGCCCCAGTTAAGATTTACTTAAAGATGGAGGGCTATACGTATACAGGTAGCCACAAAATAAACTCAGCACTTGCCTGGGTATACTACGCCCTTAAGGACGGGGCTAAATTCGTAACCACAGAAACCGGGGCAGGACAGTGGGGCTCCGCGGTTGCTCTCGCTGCCGCATTATTTAGAGTTAAGGCACACGTATTTATGGTTAGAGCCAGCTATTATGCAAAGCCTCTCAGGAGATACTTAATGCAGATGTATGGTGCTGAAGTCCACCCATCACCGAGCAACTTAACGGAATTCGGTAAAAAGATCCTAAGTGAGAATCCTAACCATCCAGGTAGTTTAGGAATCGCTATTACGGAATCCGCTGAGTACGCCCAAAGATATGGTGGCAAGTACGTAGTTGGTAGTGTTATAAACGCAGATATTATGTTCAAGACAATCGCTGGTTTAGAGGCAAAGAAACAACTTGAGCTGATCGGCGAGGATCCAGACGTAATGATCGGCGTTGTTGGTGGTGGTAGCAATTGGGGTGGTGCATTTTATCCATTCATTGGAGACGAGTTGAGGAGTGGTAAGGTTAGGCGTAGATATATAGCGGTTGGGGCATTGGAGGTGCCTAAAGTAACTAAGGGTGTTTATAAGTACGATGATCCAGACACCGGCAGGGTGTTGCCTCAATTGAAGATGTACACGATAGGCGCGGATTTCGTGCCTCCTCCAATATATGCAGGTGGTTTAAGGTATCATGCTGTTGCGCCGACATTGTCGTACTTAATGTATAAGGGTTATGTGGAGGGTCGTGATTATGACCAGGAAACTGTCTTCAAGATGGCCCAGATATTTGCTCAGGTTGAGGGTTATGTACCTGCCCCTGAGACTGCGCATACGCTACCCGTAATTAAGGAGATCGCTGATGAGGCTAGGAGGACGGGTGAGAGGAAGGTCATTCTCGTCAGCTTTTCAGGTCATGGATTACTCGACCTGGGCAATTACGCCGATGTGCTTGGTTTCGAAAAGACGTGAGTATTAATCTACATATTGAGTCTTGCTAAAAATATGTGTGCAGGGACTGTATCAATACCATCTACGTCCCTCAATATTGTTATGACCCTCTTCATCTTCCCGGCCTTAATGCTCACACGCTCACTTCTTCTTCCATACTTAACCTCATAACCTGTAAAATCACTAAGTGATAGTACGTCAACCTCCCTATTACCAATGGTTGTATAGCCAACTTCACCAATCCTAGCTAGGTGTGAGGCTACGATACCCTCAACGATTATTGACTCATCAGGTACTTTAACTCCTGTCCAGAATGAAATTACTCTATATAGGAATGGGTCTGTGAAGTGTATTTTGACCAGTTTCCTATAGTCTTTATTACCCGTATTAACATCAATGTAATTAAGCACAGTTATTAAGAACATCTTACTTAATAAATCGATGTATTCCGAAACCGTTCTATGGGAAATCCCGAGATCCTTCGCTATCGAATTATAACTAATTCTAGTACCAACCTTTTCAATTAGTATTGACAAGATCTCCTTCATTAGCCCCTCATCTCTGCCGACCCTCTTGACATCATATATTATCCAGTCAATGTATGACTTATAGACATCGGCAGTTACTGTACCTAAGCTGAAGTATGAATTGATTGATAATGGAAATCCACCAGTCACCAAGTACTTCTCAAATAAGCTCCTGATCTCCTCATACCAGCCTGGTGTTACATTGATCTCAGGCCTTAAAGCCTTGATATATGATTGAAAACTAAGTGGGTATAGCACAATATCAACACCAAATCCTCTTCTACCCGGAAACGTCTCTATATCGCCTCTTAAAAATATACTTGTTGAGCCTGTTATCGTTATAACATCATCCTTAAACAATCCCCTATCAATACCGTACTTAATAACCCTAAACCAATCACTCACATAGGTCACCTCATCAAGGAAAATATAGCTTGTCTTAATGCCACGCTCCTCCTTAATCCTAAGATACCTCCTTAAGATATCAAGTAATTCCTCATGATTAATGAGCAAATCACAGCTGTAATAAAAAATGGCCTCAGGTTTAACCTTAGTAAGTAAATCCTTTATTGCAAGCTTTATCAGTGTTGTCTTACCTACCTGACGTGGTCCATAGATGAAATTAAGAGAAAACGGCTTTAACGATAGCGCATTGATTTCCTTAGGAATCCACCTAACCCTTGCATTACGCCACTTAATCAAGTCAGGATCTTGATCAATATATTCCCTACCCCTCCACTATGGATTGAAATCATCAAGACTCATGCCTTGTTACTTATGGTATCAAATTATTTAAATAGTTTTGTTACTTATAATATCAAGAACGATAAATATTTTACAATTATTATGCATAATAATGAATATTAATTTACTTTTATGGGATAATTATTGAATAAAAATTTATTTTATTTGAAATTTATTTATTATTTTTCAATTTTCTTATTACAAAAGGTTTTGATTTGAAATTAAGATTACGAAATATGAAGTATAAATAAATTTAGCAACAAGAAAGATTATGGTCTCCACACATCTCTCTTCAGGGCGTCTATTATTGTTAATAGATTGATCTCATTGGTACCCTCATATATCCTGGTTACCCTATGATCTCTCCAATATCTTTCTACGTCAAATTCTTCGAAGTATCCATAACCACCGTGTATTTGTATTGCTTCATCAATGACCTGGTTAGCAACATCTGTAGCGAAGACCTTAGCAGCCGAAGTAATCGCAGCCATAGCCCTTGGGTCTATTTTGAGCTTTAGATAATCATCCACGTAATAAGCAGCCCTATAGACCAATGATCTAGCGGCTTCAATAAGCATAGCCATTCTAGCTAGTTTTTCCTGGATTAGTTGGTGCTCGATGATCGGTTTACCAAATTGAACCCTCTTCTTGGCATACTCAAGGGCTTTGTCGAAGGCTGATAACATCATGCCAAGTGCCATGGCTGCCGGCCCTATCCTTGAGACATTGAAGTAGGCTAATGTCCAATAGAATCCCTGGTTAATACCCCTTTCACCGCCAACCACGTAATCAATGGGTACCTCAACGTTATCTAGGTAAATCTCACCAACAGGTATCGTTCTCTGCCCCATCTTACCGGTCAATCTCCTAATCGTAACGCCAGGCCAATCAGTATGTATTATAAACAATGTCTGCCCCCTATGTCTCTTCTCGGGGTCTGTTTGTGCGAGGAGTATTCCGTACTTTGCCGTAGGTGCATTAGTTATGAACGTCTTCATACCCCTAATTATGAACTTATCACCCTTCCTCTCCGCCACGGTGTTTAATTGCGTAATATCACTACCATGCTCAGGCTCTGTATATGCTCCAAAGAATGTGGTCTCACCCCTATAGACAGGTGGCAAATACTTCTTCTTCTGCTCATCAGTACCGAAGTAATACAATAAGTGCGATGAGAATGGGCCTGACACTATTGCAATACCGAGTGTGGGTTCGGCCCTTACTAACTCCTCGGTCACAACTATATCAGCTAGGTATGTGGAGAAGCCACCACCATTATAATCTGCGGGAATTGACGGGGCTAATAAACCTAGTTCACCGGCCTTTCTATAGAGATCCCACGGAAATTCCTCCTTCTTATCAAGCTCCCTAGCCAATTCAGTACTAAAGTTTCTCTGAGCGAATTCTCTAGCGGTTTTCCTTAATAACTTTAGTTCTTCAGCATATTGAGGAAACAGGTCCAGTATGTCCGTCATCGATATCACTCTGCTTTACATTTTCTTAAACCTAATGAATATGTATTCTATATACCTTATACCCTTAACCCTTAACATATTGTGGGTATGGTAATAGTAAAGAATTAATGGTTCTTGGCTGGTTCATGCCTAAATGAGAAAATCGATGGTAATAATAATCATAGTAATAGCGCGAACAATATACAGTGCATACTGGTTTTACTTAGCCCCTGCACTGCCAATAATCGGTACTGAGTTTAGAGTTAGTAAAGCATTGCTCGGTTTAGTTCCGTTCATGTTTATTGTAGGCGCTGCATCATTTCAGATACCCGCGGGTATCATTGCGAG
>ERZ1669250.931-NODE-931-length-10752-cov-9.716182_pt1 | contig 10752 bp, 12 predicted proteins | sample MGYA00579295_ERZ1669250 | MGnify/ENA primary metagenome ERZ1669250 (study PRJEB41166, sample SAMN08046056) | hot springs metagenome | biome: hot spring; feature: acid hot spring; material: thermophilic sediment; isolation source: thermophilic sediment from acid...
ATACTACCACTAACGGTGGCACTACCCCACTTATGACAGAAATAGGCACAGTGACCGCAAAAGTGGCGTGAAGACGTTTTAATTTTCTTTATTTTTATTTTCTTTTTCTTATAAGATTAGCATTAGCTCGTCAGGGCTTATTAGGGGCTTTCTCAGCCTTTCCTGGTCTTCTGTAACGAGTCGCGGGCATGCAGTGTTGACAAACGCGTCTATTTCAAGCATGTTGTTTAATGAGTCGAAGTCGAAGGTGTTTGCCAGCAAAACAACTGCTTGCATGCCTTTGCTTTCTATTTTCTTTTTCAGGATATTTGCCAGAGCGAGGTTGTACTGACCTATTTTTGTGCTAACCAAGATGCCAAACCTCCTTGCCGCCGCTGCCCTTGCAATTCTAGCCTTCTTCTTGCTTTCTTCCTCCTTTCTAAGGTAGTCTATTTGTTCTATTCTGCCTTGAAAGGGATCAATGACAAAGAAGGGCTTTGTTGTCTGCATCAAAGCGCCTACCGGATGGAAAAGTCCGCCGCCAAAATAAACGAAGGCATCTACCTGCTTGTCAAGCGACGCTACGTTGCCTACATCGCAGCCCAGGATCTGACCTTCGTGCTTTGCAAACCCATTCGGCTTGTTGAAAAATACCTGCTTGCCGTTTTGCTCATAAAAAGTCTTTATGTCTCGTAGCTGGTGAACGTGCTGTATGGTGGTAAGTATGCAGAGCTTCTGGTAGGGCTTTAGCAATTCCAAAGACTTTGGCAAAAGGTCTAAGCTGGCAGTTATAGGGTATTCCACATACTCTACGTTGAAATCTACGCGCTTGAACTCTGCGTGGCCGAAGTGCACAAGCTTCTCTGCCCCTATTTTCTTTGCCTCGTCTATTGCCAAGTCGCACGCGCCGAAGCTGGGCTCTGCTGAAACATAAACCTCGTTTCCCTCTTTTTCAAGCTTCTCCGCATATTGCATTGCGTATTGCTTCAACCCTTCGGGGAACTGCAGCAGAATTCGCATCTTTAAATCAGCCTGCCACTTCGTCGCTTTCGCTGGGCAAGATCTGGCTCGACTGCTGGCTAGCATTAGGCTTAAGTTCTTCTACGCGTATAGCGTACTTGCCAGAGAGCTTCTTTATTGCGCGCTCAAGTGCGATCTTTGCCTTATTCCTGTTTGCCGAGAAGGTTCTAAGCACAAAGACCTTAGTGCCCTCTTTTACCCTCGCTGCAACGCCTGTTGGCTTGCCGAATGTCATTGACATTCCTTGTGAAAGCCTGTCAGCTCCAGCAGCTGTTGCGAACCTCTTCTCCCTTATTACGTGATGAGGGTATGTCACTACGTAGAAGTAGTAGTTGCCAGGCAACTCCTTTTCAAGGTACTTGTTGGCGACCTGCCTGGCTGCTTCTAGCGCGTTTGACCTAAGCTGAATGTCTTGCTTTGAGACAAGGCTAAGCTCTAGGTCGTACTCTGGCTTATTGGTGCCCATGTTGAATATTAGCAAGCTCGTCCTTGGCAAGGCCTTTATGTAGTTCTTCCTAGGCTTCCTTATTGAGTACCTCGTCCAAGGCTGGGTAGCGTCAATGTTCCTTACAGACCTTCCTGGCCTTATCTTCATAAAACCACTATATTCTTTTTGTGGGGATACCTTTAATATTCTTCCTTTTCTTGCTCACACTGTGCTTTTAGCCTTAATTGCTCGCCGGGCCTGCTTCTTCTTGATCCTTTGAAAACAAGGAAGGTGTGATTTTACAAACATATTTAAATGTTTATCAAAGTAAAAAATATTTACTAGAGTATAAAGTGAGAGCATGGGCAAAATGAATTACCTTGGCTTTGGGCTCTATCTCCTCGACATCGTTGCAACACTGCAAAGCATACAGAATCTTCTCGCACATATAGGCCCGCTGCTCAGCGCCATACTTTTCACCATAGCAGGCATTTTCTTTGCTATAGCGCAGCTTTTCCCTGCTTACAAGCGGGCTTCGATGCATTCAACAGCTGCAGACATACTGGTCGGCGCAATAATTGTCGGCGTATTATCGCTTGCGTCTAATGGCCTTGCAATAGCGTCTACGCATTTGCTCCTTAACAACACAAACACCATATAGGCGAAGCAATGCAGGCTTTTGGCCTTTACGGCTATAGCGTGTCTGTGCTTGTAATAAGCATAATGCTTGGTGTAGCTGGCATAGCCTTGGGTTTTGGCTTTGCCCTTGACAACAAGAAACTCAAGGAGTTCGGCAAGAATGAAATAATGCAAAGTGTTTTCAACGGCTTGCTTGTTGGGTCTTTGATGGCCCTTTTCTCAGCCAATGGAATTGTGAGCATGATGTTAAACGGAATAAGCATGCAGGCCAACACCTCGCTAAGTTGCCCATTACTTTTGCAACCAAACAAGGCTATGTGCGTAGCATACAACTACCTCGTGTCTCCGACGCCGTATACATTCATGGGAAGCACCAACATGTCTATACTTGAGCTTTCCTCAATGCTGCTCGGAGTTCTCTATGGCGTATACGCCCTGCTAGGCCTTGCGAGCATATTCCTTGCGCCGCTACTTTCGCAGATAAAGTACGCTTCGCAGCTTGTCGCCACTATAGCGATCAGCGCCTCTCTGCAGGCTTCTTTCATACTCTTTGCAGCAGCTACTGCGATAGCGGTAATACTGCCGCTTGGCATGGTGCTCAGGACTTTTTACCTTACACGCAAACTAGGAAGCTTTCTCATCGCTTTTGCAATAGGCATATATGTGGTATTGCCCCTCTCTTATGTCTTCAATGCTTATGTTGCAAATGGCTATATATCGCAATTGCCTGCAGAGCTAAGCCAGCTTTCTCAGATAAGCACCTATGGTACTTATGCCAATGCGCTTAGCTCAAACACAATACCCGGAAAGATTTATTCGCTAATAGAGTCTGGCATGGATGTGCTTGTAGGATTTATCGAGAAGGTCTTCGGTATACTGGCATATCTTGTGCTTTATGCTTTTGTCCTGCCGCTCTTCAGCCTTGTGCTTACCGCAATAAGTATAAAAGAGCTCGCCTCTGTAATGGGCTCCGACGCCGGCGTACTCGATAGGTTTAGGTTGATTTGATGCGCATGTTAGCAAGCATTCTTAGCGCCAAAAAGCGCCTTGCCCTGTTCAACGCTTCTTGCTTGGTATGGGAGCTTGGCAGCGAGTACCTGGCGATGAGCGCCATTGAGCTTAGCGTAAATAATGCAGAGAGAGCGCGCATAGAAGACGTTCTTGCATCAGCAGGTTTTGATATTGAGTATGTATTGAAGATAGAGCGCGCTGATGCGAGCAAGATTAGGGAGGAGCTTGAGTACAAGAAGCAGCTCAAAGAGCTCAAGCTTGCAAAGGCAAGCTACCCCAAGCAGAACGAGCTTAGGAAGCAGATAGAGGTGATAAACGGCGAGCTCGAGAGCATAGGCGATTCGAGGCCTTTGCTTGCAAGAATCTTTGTCAAAGTGTTTGCAAAGGAGCCTTCAGCGGCGCTTGCGGCAAAGCAAGTAATTGCGAATGCTGAAAACCTTGCCAACGAGCTTGCGGGCATTGAAGGGATAGAGTGCAGAATGATGAAAGGAAAAGAGCTAGAGGGGCTATTCTGTGTTGGCAACACGTAAAAGCCTTGATGGCATGATGCCTTTGCTGAACACTTTGTCGGAGCAGGAGCTAATATCAAGCATGGCAAGCGGCGTATACCTTGGCTTAGATGCTAATTTGCATAGGCCCACTTTTCTGGATTTTGAAAGGCTCGTAAACCCTCATGTTTTCGTATGCGGTATGAGCGGCAGCGGCAAGACGTTCTTGCTTAAAAGCCTTGCAGTGAAGCTTGCTTCTCTGCTTGGTATGCACGTTTTTTGCATAGACTTTACCGGCGAGTATTCGGGCCTTGAGGAATACGGAATAGAGCGCATAGACCTCTCTTCGCTTGATGAGGAAAAGAAGAAAGAGCTTGCCGAAAAGGCTTTGGAGAGCATAGTAAAAGGGATGAGGAAAAGAGGAATAAACAAGCTTAACACCTTTGTCGTTCTTGACGAGTCTTGGAAGATCATGAGGGCCTCTGCTTATTTCAACTCATTGCTGCGCGAAGGAAGAAAATACGGCATAGGAGTCATAATGGCGACGCAGCTTATAGGCGACATGGAGCTTGGCATGCTTGACAACATTTCTACGTTGTTTATATTCAGGTTGCAAAATGAAGATGAGCTTGAGAAGCTTGCAGCGAGCTATAACTTGCCTAAGCAGGCTATTAGGGGCGTGCAGGGCGCTGGAGTTGGCGCTTGCCTTGTTGTAATGCTTGGCAAAAGGTCTACTATGCCCCAGCAGGTTTTTGTTGTTGAACGCATCACAGGATACAAGGCAAAGGAGCACATAAGTTTGTATTTGGGTGGAGGCATGTACATAGAGGTAGATTTGGAAAAATTTGAAACTTTAGCCAACTCGCTGTTTGGCGATTTTGGCGCCAAGATTGTGGATCTAGCAAAGCAGAAGAAGACATTGGAAATAGACGAGATGGTTGCAGCGCTAATTGGGAGCGTACCCAGGCTGCGGATTATTGACTTCTTGAGAAAGCTCGGCATCAAAGACGAAAGCATAGCCGACTCTTTTGCGAGAGTCTTGTCAGAAGAATGAGAGCATGGAAGCATATCTGAAAAGCAGCATAAAGTTGCCTGCAAAGATGAGGTCTAGCCTGGCAGAGGTGCAAGCCATCCTTTCAAACTACCCGAATCTCAAATTAGTTGGGCGAGGAAGCACGGTCAAATACATGATCGATGGCAACGAGCCGGGCCATTTCTTCATGCTCTCAATTTCCGAGGAGGAGATTGTGTTTGACACCTTTTCAACAATCTCGCCACTTTATTTCCTCAATGAATCCTTGTCAAAGTTCCTTGCCTTGCTTGGGAACATCTCGCAGCAATGCACAGTGGATATGTCTAATTTGCTGCCATACTTAATTGTGGCTTTGTCAAAGTCGCACGTAGAGGAGCTGTTTTCAGGCAATTCAGCAAGGGAACGCAATGGCGACGAGGCAGCGAAGCTGCTTGCACGCCGCATAATCCTGCTTGAGAAGGAGCTGGAATCTGAAATTATGGCAAGAAGAAAAGCGGAGGAATTTTTGCGCAAGGCGATTTTGCAGCTTGTTATAAGGAATTCAGGCAGACACAGCATAGAGGAGTTGGTAAGCTCGATTGGGCTTGAACGAATGCAGATAGAGGGCATGATTGAAGAATTGCCGAGCTATGGCTACAGGGTCATTTGGCTTGATAAAAATACGTTCGAGGTTGTAGAAGCATGATACTTTACCAGGTGCTTGTGCTCTCTGCCGGCATTGCTGCCTACGCAATGCTACGAGGCTTGAGGCTTAGAAAAGACAAGCTGGTAATAAGGCTAGGCCCTGCTGCTATCGAAAAAGCAGTTTCAGCGCGCATGGGCTTCGAGGATTTCGCAAAAGACATGCTAATCGCAAACGGATATGGGCTTTATTCAGGCAGGGCTTTGGAAAAGGCTGCTTACGAAAAGCTGGGCATTGCTAGGTGCAGGTCAAGGCTTATCGGCAAAAGAACAAATGCTGATAGGCTCGTGCTTTTCGCAAGGGACTATGACGAGCTTGAATCCTGCCTATTTTCTCGTTGCAGCATCTTGCACGCTTACTTGTCAAGCAACAAGCTTGGTGTTGTTTATGCCTGACTTGTCAAGCGAGCTTTTCAAAGGCGCTTCTTCCTCTTTCCAGTTTGTCATTTTTTCCTTGCTTGTGGCTATCGTCTTGCTTCTTGCCTTTTCCTTTTGCCTGGGTGTTTTGCGATGATTGAAGAGATAGTTTCGATTCCTGAAGGGCTGAATGGCGAGCAGTTTCTGGAGGCGGGCCTGGGAAAAGAGTTTGCATTGGTGCACGACCTCATGCGCATGCGGACGTTGGTGCTTACCCATGACGGCTTTGGGAACGGGTATGGAATAAGGACGAGGCAGGCCAGCATGGAGCTAAGCGGAAGCTTCTTCCTCGCTTCGGCGCTTCAGACAAAGGGCATAGACCTGTACTCTCTCCTTGGTTTCTCAAGCCATCTGCTTGTAATAATTTTTTACAGGCTTGACGCGAAAGATGCTGAGAAGATGAGGAAGAAGGTCGAGGACGAGCTGAGCAGCTTCCAAACAAGGGCGGTAAGGCGCGTGAATGAAATAAACCTGAACTCGGAGCTTTACTACAACTCTTACAGAAGGCAGCTTCTCGCTTCTTGGCTTGAATCGCTTAACGAGGCAGAGTCTTCAAACGCATGCTACAACGTAGTTTTTGCGTTTCCGGAAAACGACCGCACGCTGATTGATTACCTGAGGTCGAGATCGATTCTTTCTAGCTTTTCAAAAATAAGTGTCAAGAACCTGGAAGAGCTGTTCGAAAAAGCAAGGAAAAATGACATGCCAATAGGACAATCTTTGGCTGCAAAGTTTGTTTTCTTCTCCCCGGCAATCCAGCGTGTCATGGGCCTGGAAACTGTTGCGGTGCGAAGCGGCGACATTTGCATAGGCAGCGGGCTCGTGCACGGAGAGAACAAGTTAAATGTTTGCATAGACTCCTCTTCGCTGAAGTTTGGCACGATCATATCCGGCTTGCCCGGCACAGGCAAGACCTTTGCGGCAATGAGCATTGCCGAGCAGGTGCACAATAAGGGCATACCCATAGTTGCGATAGCGCCTACCGAAGAATGGAGCGCCTTTGGATATGCAAACAGCATGCCAGTGATAAGCTTTTACAGGTCCAGCATTCCTATAAACTTTTTCAAATGCGACGCTGAAATCAGCATAGAAAGGTTCTACGAAAACCTCGCCTCGCTGCTAGCCCTTGCTTCAAACGCAGGCCCCTATACAAGGACTTTGGAGAAAGTATTGCTTGCTGCGTTCAAGAAGGTCTACGCTAAGACGACAAGGCCGGATCCCCAAGAAGTTTACAACGTGATAGAAGAGGAGATAATAGAAGAGCACGCAAAAAGGAGCAATGTCGGAATAGAGTTCACGAAGCATGGCGAGAACACGATGGCGGCCTTGCAGAATCTCAGGCTCATGCTAATGCGGAGGGAGTTTGCCTATTCTGAAGGCATAGACTTCGCAAAGCTGTTCGAAAAAGGAGCCATATTCGACCTCTCCAGCGTGAGCAACAGCATGAAGCCTTTCTACTATTCGCTCATACTGAACCAGCTTTATTCTGTCATTGACTCTTTTCCAGAAGATGCCTCTCCTGGCTTGAGGCTCCTTGCCTTGCTTGAGGAGGCCCAGCTTGCCCTGCATGGCAACTCCTCAGAGGCCGTAGTTGCAGATTTGAAGCAAAGGATACAGGACTTCAGGAAAAAGAAGGTGGGTCTTGTCCTAATAACGCACAACGTGACAGACATAAACAAAAGCATAAGAAGGCTGTGCCAGAACAAGCTTTATTTCAGGCAGAGCCCAGACGTAGTGAGGTTTGCAGCTAGCGACCTAATTTTTGATGCAGAGCAAGGAAAGGTCCAAAAGCTGCTGAAGACAATGGGCAATAGGGTATGTGCATTCGTTTCAGTGGGCATGAATAGCGAGCCTGTACGCGACGCAGCGCTTGTGCTGACTAGAGAGATAAGCGTGCCTAGAGCTCCGGCAGCAGAGACCTATTCGCCAGGGTTGGAAAAAATGAGGATCAAAATAAGGAACTCAGGAGGCATGCCGGTAGAGGCAAGGCTGAAGGTAGAGTACGTCGGAATGAAAGTGTTTTCTGGCAAGACAGATGAAAGCGGCTCAGTAGAAATAGATTCACTGCCTGGAAGAAACTACAAGGTTTATGTGCTTGGAGAAAAGAAGAAAGATACAAAAGTTTTCACAGCGAAAGGAGGCGAAGAGAATGTGCTTGTGATCTAGCCTGAACTTTGGGTTACTTTCTTTAATCTTTATTTTAAAATAGTAAGTGTGAGATTATGGCAAAGCAAGCACCGCCTTGGGATCCGCAGACCGATGTTTTCATAAACGAAATCGATGAAATCGTTTCGGAAAAATACGGGATTAGCTTTAGGGACTTGCTTCTAAACCCTGGAAAATATACTACAAAGAAGGACATGAAGGCAACCTTCCAAAACATAAAAACTGAAGTCGACAACTATTTCAAGGCGCTTCTCAGCACATATGCAGACGAAGTCGAGAAGGTAAACAACGAGCTTGAGAGCCTTACTTCACAGTATAAGGAGCTTGATGCGCTCATAGCGAGCAAGGCTTCTTTAGCAAAGGTGCCCTACATAAAGCCGTCTTCGGTTACAAGGAAGGAGCAGGAAGAGGAGATATCGATAAAGCAGTATGATCCCTCACTAGAGCCGCTTGTAAGCAAGCTCGTGAGCATATCTCACTACGTGGCAGACATGTCTATAAAATACAAGAACAACATCATAGGCTCGTGGCTCTTTTCAGGGAGCAAGAACTATGTGCTAACGCTGGAGATACCAGCAAGCGATGCTCTTGTAATACAGACAAGCAAGGATACCATTGACATGCTCCTTGGTACTGTGGAGCCGTTGTTGCAGTGACAGCAAATGCAAGCAATCGTAATTACAGGCACGCCAGGCACTGGCAAGTCCAGGCTCGCAAAACTGCTAAAACAAAAGCTTAAGCATGCTGAGCTTGTAGCTGTCAACGAATTTGCGATAAAGCACAAGCTGGTTATGGGAAAAGACGAATTTGGCGCAAGCATAATAAATACCAAAAAGCTTGCCAAGCTGCTTAACGAGCTTGTGAGAAGAAGTAAGCAAACGATCATACTAGAAGGCCACCTGCTTTGCGACATGAAGATTAAGAATGCCAAGGTAATAGTGCTGAGGGAGCATCTTAAAACTCTGAAAAGAAGGATGGAACAGAGGGGCTATGAGAAGAGGAAAATATACGACAACCTTGTTGCCGAAGCTACAGATTATTGTGGCACAGAAGCGTCAAAACGCTACAAGCAGGTTGGCGAGTTCTTATCCAGCGATCCGAAGCTTTTGGAAAAGGTTTTGCAGTTTATAAAGCAGGGCAAGAAAGAAGAAGACATAGACTTACTCGACGAGCTCCTGAGCCTGATGAAACAAGAAAGAAACTTCTCTCTATAGGTTGAGAAACTTCTTCCTTAGCTCTCCGTAGACTATGTCTACATAGTCTTCTGGCACCTTGTCCACATAAAGCTTTGCGCCTTTCAGCATTACATCTTTCCTCCTATTTCTAAGCCCGCCCCTTGCAACAAACCTAAGGAGCTCTTCTGCACTTTTGAACCTATTTGGCTCTATGGCAAAGAGAATATCGTCTTTCAGAAACGTCGCTATCGCCTTTTTGTGCTTCTTGAGAAATAGGTCGCTTGCCGTCTTCATGAATACGCTTGGCCCTTTCATGATCCTTGACTTTGATTGCAGCTCGCGCGAAACAAACAGCATTATTCCCTTGTCCTCAAACACTACCGGGATTGTGAGTTCGAAATTATACGAGTATGTGCTTGCAAACTCCTTTATTATCTCCGCCGTTTTCCTAAGCTGTGGCCAGGTTATGTCTTCGCTCTTTTTTGGAAGCTTTGTAACCATGACAAATACATGGAAGCCTGCGGTGCGGAGGAAGGCATTTAGTCCAGATATCGCCTCTTCACGGGAAAAGCCCTTGCCGTAGAAAAGGCTTTTTGAAGGCTTTGCTATGAATGCCCTTGCAAGCAGCGTAAATCTCGCCAAAGATTCCATAGACACAGGTGCAGCCACGTTCCTGTCAGGGTCTACTGGATCCACCACAACAAATTTTGAACCAAACTTCTTCACAAGCTCAATATTTTTGTTAAGCTCCTTGCTTTTTGGCTCTACCACTATCGGCAGCTTTGCTTCTGCGAAAAATTTAAGTACGCTGTAGAAAGAGCCGAACTGGTATACAAGCAGCTCGCAGAGATATCCTGAGAATCCGCCGGTATAGACTTCAGCGCCGTAAAGGCTATGGTTTTTGAGGAAGAACTTTAGCAGCCTAACCTCATCCTTTTCCTTTTCGCTCAAATGGCTAAGGACAAATTCGGTATGAAGTGGCGACCTGTCAACAGCTGTTGCCATCTCCTCTATGTTTTCTATCTTGTATGCAGGCACTATGTCTGCTTCCACTCCCAGGCTGTATAAATATGCCCTAAGATATGGATGTTCTGCATATTTTATCTCGTAGTCGTCTCCTTTGCCTATTATCTTCTTTGCATAATTGAGCCCTTCTTTTGTTATTTCCTTTTTGCCCTTTTTCTTGTCAAACAAAAGGAATACATCTATATCAGAGCTTCCCCTAAGGTTTGTGCCGTGCACCAGCGAGCCTACGACCCTTATCTCAACATCCCTTGGCACTATCCTCTCAAGCCTTCTCACTATTTCGTCTACCTGCCCGGTTTCCTTCTCAATTTCCTCTTTGCTGGGCTTTATCCTTGCCAGAGCCTCTTTAAGTATTTTTTCCACTTTTTCTTCATGCATGAAAACAATTATATAAAGAAGCACATTTTAAATAAGTGCTAGGGCTCGTAGCGCAGTAGTAGCGCGCTCCGTTCGCAGCGGAGAGGTCGCGGGTGCGAATCCCGCCGAGTCCAATAAGCAATTTCCAAGAATTGCAACCAGCATTTAGCCATGGTTTGGCTATGGCGGTGTAAATCTTGGTTGTTGTGCATCAGCTGACGATTGCATGTATTTATCAAAAAATTGAGTGGTAAGGAAGTCGAAGTTGCAGTTGCACTTTTTCAGCCGGACTTTCCATGGAAATCTCACCAGGCAGGATGGATCGACCTGCCA
>ERZ1669250.932-NODE-932-length-10750-cov-5.730341_pt1 | contig 10750 bp, 10 predicted proteins | sample MGYA00579295_ERZ1669250 | MGnify/ENA primary metagenome ERZ1669250 (study PRJEB41166, sample SAMN08046056) | hot springs metagenome | biome: hot spring; feature: acid hot spring; material: thermophilic sediment; isolation source: thermophilic sediment from acid...
AAGTATAGGTATAACGATAAAAGATTTAGAAACATATATGATGATAGCATGTTTGTATCTCTTAAATATGTTTTATCAGCTTCAATTAGATTCTTGAATACATTGAATGCATATTCTATATATTCCCGCTGCTTGTACATTTTGTATATATTTTCAGGGCTGTCATTTACAATCAAAATGAATATGTTATACCTTTAACAACAAAAGAACGTTTTAAAGTGGAATAATCTATTACAATATTATCATTATGTTTAAATATACTTTCTGCCAATAATTTGTGAGAATAGACATTGAAATCCTTTTCATAAAGGGGAAGATAATTTCCATTTTCGGGGGTCAATGAAATTTTAATTTTTGGAATCATCTTGCAAAGATTATCATTGCACGGGCCCTGAATATAATTAAGTGTAATGTATATATTCTTTGTTTTTAATTCTCCGAGTTTTTTCTTTGCTTTTTCTGTGATTACAATCATCATAATTTTTCCCTATTAAGCAATATAGAGTTTGATACTACCGTAGTTGAACTGAATGCCATTGCAATGGCAGCAAAGATCGGGAGAATATTATAAATTTTAGGGCCATAAAAAGGTATCAGGAGACCTGCAGCAACAGGTATCAATATCAGATTATACAAAAATGCCCATGCCAGATTCTGTTTAATTTTTCTAAGTGTTTTTCGGCCCAGTTTCAATACTTTTACCACATCATATATATCCCCCTTCATCAATATCACTCCTCCTGTTTCTGCAGCTATGTCAGTTCCCGTCCCAAGAGCAATTCCAAGGTCAGCCTCAGCAAGTGCAGGAGCATCATTTATACCATCTCCAACCATCGCAACAGTTTTCCCCATTTTTTTCAATTCTTTTATTTTTTCTAATTTATCTTTTGGTTTTGCATTTGATATTACATTTTCAATTCCCAGATTTTCAGATATTTCCTTAGCAGAATATTCATTATCCCCTGTAATCATCCAAATATCTATGCCCATTTTTTTAATTTCTTCAATGGTTTTTTTTGATTCATCCTTTATTTTATCTGAAATACCAAATATTCCTATAATCTTCGAATTATATGCGACGATTAGAACTGCTTTTCCTTTTACCTCAATATCCTTTATCAGATCTTGATAATTGAAATCAATTCCTTCATTTCTTATCATATTCAGGTTACCCACAATTATGGTATTCTTGTTATAAATGGCCTTAACACCCATTCCGGGGATATACTGAAAACTTTCAGGAAATTCTATTTTTTCCCCACGAACTTCTTTTACGATTGCTTTTCCAAATAAATGTTCACTTTGTATTTCAGCTATAGCAGCCAATTTTAAAACATCTTTTTTTGAAAAATTGTTGAATGTGTATATATCTGTAATTTCCGGTTTTCCAACGGTCAATGTACCTGTTTTGTCCAAGATAACCGTATTTATTTTGCTTGCATTCTCAATGCTTTCACCATTTTTAAATATTATACCGTTTACTGCAGCTTTACCGGATGAAACCATCAAAGCCGCCGGAGTGGCAATGCCGAGTGCACATGGACATGCAATTATTAAAACACTTACCAGAACTAAAAGTGAATATGTAAGACCTATATCCCCTATAAAATACCAGAAAAAGAATGAAAAAATTCCCGTTAAAATTACTAAAGGAACAAAATATGAAGAAACCTTATCTGCGAGCCTTTGAATTGGAACCCTCTCCGTAGTGGCTTTTTCAACAATACTTATAATTTCTGAAAGTGTGTTTTCATCACTGGTTTTACTTACCTTTATTTTTACTGGATTAAGTATATTTAGAGTACCACCTATCACCGTATCCCCTACCTTTTTTAACACCGGAAGACTTTCTCCGGTGATCATTGACTCATCGACCTCTGTAACCCCTTCTAAAATTTCAGAATCCGTTGGAAATCTCTCACCAGGTTTAACGAGAAGTATATAATTTTTCTTAATTTTATCTGTATCAATATCAATTAAACCTCCATCTTTAATGAGATGTGCAATCTTAGGTTGCAATGAAATTAATTTATGAAGGGCATTCGTTGCTTTTTGTTTCATCAGGTTTTCCATAAATGTGCCTGTGAGAACCAGGGAGATTATTAATGAGGAGGTATCAAAGTAAATTCCTCTAACAATAAAAAAAGATGGAAAAAATGTCACAATGGTACTGTATAGCCATGCAACCGTAGTACCCATGGCAATGAGTGTATCCATGTTTCCAGTTCTACTTTTTATAGAATTCAAAAGACCTTTGTAAAATCTAAAACCCGGATAAAACTGAATTATTGTTGCCAAAGTAAAAATTACATATTTTAAAAAAATAATATTTGAAAAATATGTTAAAAATATTACCGGTACCGTTAATGACCAGGAAAAAATTAATAAAAATTTCAATTTTTTATATTCTTTATCAGGTTTTTCAAACTGTTCTTTACAGTTTTCACTGCAAAAATAATATGTTTTCCCGTTCCTAACACTTTTAATTGCATTTTCGTTTTCTTCCACGTACATCCCGCATACAGGATCTTTTGCCATTTTAACAGCGATGTGTTTTCTTTTCTTTTATATATTTTCCAGGATTACTGTCAAACTGTTTTTTGCATGTCATGCTGCAAAAATAGTATATTTTTCCATTATATTCACTTTTGAATTCAGAATTCTCTTTTACATCCATTCCACATACTGGATCCTTTGCCATATTTTCACCTCATTTAAAATAATTAAGTAAAAATTTTTAAAACTATCCTTTTACAAATGTAAAGAGATTTTTTCATATAAACTTAAGATTCAAGAAATTCCTTTTTATTACAAATGATATCTCCGTAAAGGGAAATAATCTCAAATATCAAGTTTAAAATTAAATGATAAAATTGAAATCTTAAAACAGTTATTTCAATCATGGCAAAGGAAAAAATCGCAGTAATAACAGGCTCCTCCGGTGGAATAGGCCTGGCCACTGTAAAACTATTTTTGAAAAATGGAATAAAGGTATATGGGTTGGATATAAATCATACTAATTTAAAAAATAAAAAATTCAGGTTTATACAATGTGATGTATCTCAGAAAAAATGTCTTGAAAATACCGAAATTCAAGAAAATATTGATATTATTGTCAATACTGCGGGATTATTATATTATGATTATCAGAAAAGGTTTGAAGATATGATGCAGGTGAATTTTCATGGAACTGTCAATACGATTGAAAGATTTATAGATAATATGAAGAAAAATGGCGGTAAAATCGTAAACGTTGCATCAACCGGGCCATTATTTTCATCCACAGAAAATATCACAGATTATTCCATAACTAAATCTATGATAATAACATACACAAGGAGACTGGCCTATGAACTTGGAAAATATGGTATAAATGTTAATGCCGTGGCACCAGGTTTCATTGAAACGGGTATGACAAAAAATAGAATGGATGAAATTTCATGGAAAAATAAAAAGGATGAAATCAGCAAGAAAACCGTTCTTAACAGGATAGGATATCCTGAAGATGTTGCGGGCGTAATTCTATTTTTATCATCCAGTTATTCAGATTATATTACAGGTCAAATTATTGTTGTGGATGGAGGTAGAATGGATTATTTCACCCATTCACTGTAAAAACTTTAATAGAATGATTGGATATTTATTTTTGGTGATTTGATGATAGCATTTCTTCCACCTGAGATTGAAGAATTCAGAAACAGGATAAGAAAATTCTGTGAATCCTCACTTGAAAAAAATGCACAGAGATGGGATGAAAACGAAGAATACCCATTCGAATCCCTCAGGGCAATGGCAGAGGAAGGAATCATAGGTCTTGGAATTCCAGAAGAATACGGAGGCCAGGGAACAAACAGATTGAAGCTTGTTATAGCCATAGAAGAGGTTGCCAGGGTGGATCCTAACAGTGCCTTCATTCTTGAGGTCGAAAGTTTATTCAATCAGACCCTGGTGATGCACGGTACACATGAACAGAAATTGGTTTTAAGGGATATTGCTTCCGGGAAAAAAATAGGTACATTTGCTCTCACCGAACCCACAGGTGGAACGGATGTTGCGGGCATAAAGAGTATTGCAAGAAAGGAAAATGGGAAATATTATCTTTACGGTTCAAAATTTTTTATCACCAGTGCAATGGTGGCATCATATTTCATAATCTTTGCCAAGACCTCTCCAGAATTGAAAGGAAAGGGTATAACAGCATTTTTGGTGGATAAAGAAACCGAAAATCTGAGAATAGGGCCTTCAATAAAAATGACAGGGTTCAGAGGTTCTGCAATAGGTGGTCTCAGGTATGACGGCATGCCGGTGGATCCCGAAAATGTCATAGGTCGGGAAAATGAGGGTATCAAGGTAGCTCTCTCAACACTTGAGAAAGGTAGAGTAAATATTTCTGCCCTTTCACTTGGAATGTTGCAGAGAGTTTATGAGGAATCCGTAAAATTCTCAAATTACAGAAAAAGCATGGATCAGCCAATAATAAACTATCAGTACATTCAGCAATACTTAACCGATATGTTAACTGACCTTGAGGCATCGCGGCTCATGGTATACAATACAGCGATGCTAATAGACCAGAATCAGAATGTTGGTATGAATGCTGCATCCACCAAACTTTTTGTGAGTGAGTCCCTGATGAAACATGTTGTTAAGGCGGTTGAAATAATGGGCGGATATGGATATACACGCGGAACTGTGGTTGAAAGACTGTTCAGGGATGCCCATAATACTACAATAAGTCTTGGGACATCCGAAGCGATGAGAATGGTTCTTTCGAGATATTTAAAGATTTGAGGAATATTTTTCCTTTATTTTTAAAAGTTGCCTGTACATGTTCACCATTAAACAGGTTGGTGTTTTTATTTTAACATTTTTTGACCATACAAGTTCATCTTTCTGATAGATTATTGGACCGATATAATTCCTGGGAAGTGGATTTGCACCATCATGAGGAACCATGTTCATGAACTGTTCTATTATTTTCAATCTCTCGATATCATCTGATAATCCAAGGTCAATCTTCATTTTAGCTATCAAATATCCGGCCTCAAGGCTCAATTTTCCAATATCCATCCTTGATAGCCATAATGTTTCATAGTTTAATGAATCTATCCATGATTTTGAATTTTCCAGAAGGTTGTAATGATCCATCAATGTTCTTGCAAATATTTTGTACCCATATTTTTCACCGAGTTCGAATGCTAGACTCCCAGGATCTACAAAAGGTGCAATGGGTGATGTGAATGAATAAATCCATCTGTTATAGATTCTGTAGAATTTTTCCATGTATTTTATATCATTCAGAACATCCTCCCTTTTCTGTTCAGATAATCCAATGGAAAAGAAAATGTCCATTTTTCTAGCTCCATGTTTTTTTGCATGTTCCACTGTTTTTTCCAGTGCTTCATTATTGTAGAATCTTCCTGCCCTGGCCCTGACATGTTCATTTGAACTTTCTGGGGAAATTTCAAATGTGAATTCTGAAACATTTCTTTCAATATTTGCATAATAGCTTTCCGGGGCGGGATTGAACATTTCAAACATTATTGGAATATCGATACCATTCTCTCTTATCTTTTTCAATAATTCCTCCTCATACTTTTTTCCGGCTTCGTGAATATCCCCTATGATGAATACAGGTGCTCCTAAGTTTTCCTGTACAGATATGATATCATCTATTACATTATCAACGGGTCTATAGCTCAGAACCTCCCTTCCATAAAAATTTGAATACGCAAACTTTGACCCTCCGCATATAGTGCAATTATGATGGCATCCTTTCTGTATGTATGTCATTCCGGAAGGTGAAATGAACCAGTCCGAATATGGTAATGATGACCTAATATCCAGATTCCTCAGACATGTCCTTATAAGATATCTGTAATCCAGTCTTATTTCAGAAATGTGCTTTGATGGTGGTTCAATTTTGTTTACAGTCAATTTACCATTTTTTCTGTATGCAAGATTCGGTATGTTGGAAAAATCTCCATTTTTCTGATATGCATCGATCAGAGGCGGAATATATGTATCCGTTGTATCACCTATAAGTACAAAGTCAACGTAATCCAGATCGTTTATTATCTCTTTATGATAATATGATGAAGACAGTCCACCGAGGAGTACTGCCGAATCCGGGTGATATTTTTTGACGATTTTTGCAATGTTCAAAGCTCCATGGACATGAGGGAGCCAGTGAAGATCTATTGCATATATGTCAGAATAAGTCCTTTTTATTCTGTTTTCAACATCGAAATTTTTGTCCAGCAACATCTGCACAGCAATATTTTCTATCTTTGCCTTGTATCCCCTTGGAATGATCGTTGTAAGAATGCTCAGAAAGCCTATTGGGTACATTTCAAAAATTGGAGTGGAAGGAATAACATCGCTTACAGGACCATAATCCCTCAGTCTCTTTCTGAAATCGTAAATTGACGGGGCATGGATCAGTACAATATCATACACATCTGTTATTAAACGTTCAGGAATAAATAATTTTACTTTATGTTCGATGTTTAAATTTAAACATAAAAATATTTCACCGATAAGTTTTTTCAAAAAATATGGAAGGAAAAAATTACATGGCCCTTTCAATCATGATAATAGCACTTCTGGGATTTCTTTTTGATGGATATGACCTCCTGATCTATTCATATACATTACCTCAGATAATGGCCTATTATAAGGCTACAGCATTGCAGATGGGTCTTGTAGGCACAATAATGCTTGCGGGTACAATTATTGGTGCAATCGCCTTCGGTATGGTTTCAGATTTTGTTGGAAAAAGACTGGCTTTGATATTGACAATATCATTTTACAGTATATCAACAATATTTACAATCTATTCCCCAGATATATCCATATTTGCATTGTTCAGATTTCTATCATCTCTGGGAATAGGAGGGGAATGGGGAATCGGATATTCCATCATAACAGAATATTTCAAGTCCAGAAAAGGTTTCAGTGGTGGAATACTTCAGAGTGGTTTTTCCATAGGTGCGGTACTGGCCATATTTGTATCCGTATATTTTATCATGCATTACGGCCTCACAGGATGGAAATACGTATTCCTCAGTGGTGGTATTCCTGCCCTTCTTGTCATACCCATAAGATTATTCATACCTGAAAATAAAAACAGAAATCAGAATATTGATAAAATAAAAATATTCATGGAAACAAAGATATTCCTTCTCTCTCTGATTTTAACGTTCGGTGAATTTTTCATGGCCTACGCGACAATCATATGGTGGCCAACAATACTTGAAAATATATATAAGATAAATCCCGGTTCATTCTCAGAAATCTTGATATTTGCCACCATTATACAGGTACCCATATTATTTTTCATAGGTTATCTTGTTGATGTTGTCGGAAAAAAGAAGGTCGCCCTGATGTTCTCCCTTTTAACTTTAATTTCCCTGATATTCTGGCTCTTTGCCATGAAATATACAGGTATTCCGTCCAAGAACCTGTGGACATGGCCAGTCATGGAAGGATACATCCTGTTTCAGGCAACAAGTTTATTTGTTGGCGTGTTTGGAATATGGTTTTCAACAATATTCAATCCAAAAATCAAGGCAACATTATCCAATTTTTCATACATGTTTGGAAGGGGTGTTGGTGGAGGTCTTGCCTCAAGTGCTGTGGTTTTGTTGATGGAATATACAATGACACCTCTTCAATTTTCAATGATTTATATTGCCATAGTGGGAGCTATAATTGCCATAACAGGAATAATCATGCTGCCGGAAAAAAGATCATGGGAAGAAGGAAATCCTTCCTGATGAAATCAAATTTTTATTCTTTGCCATTTCATAAACCTTTTTTATGGAATTTTTCCCCTCTTCACCCATGCCATAAGTCAATTCGTTAACGTATTTTAAAGCAAATTTTTTTATCACTTCCCTGCTGTTTCCCCTTGAATATTTCATTGCATAATCCAGGGATTCTTCAACATTGTTTAATGAATATTCAATGCTTTTCCTTATAAGATCATAAAGTTTATTTTTGATTTCTATTGGAATATCATCTCTGATCACGTTAACACCAAGAGGTAAAATTCTGTAACCCGTGTATTCTTTCCAATCATCATACAGTGATGCAAAGAGTTTCAGTCCATGTTCAGAATATACATCCTGCCCCTCATGAATCAGGAGGCCATAGTCCACCCTGTCATTTTTTATTTCATTAATAATTCTATCAAATCTTATTTCATATTCATTTTTAAATCTATAAAATAGCCTATATATCAGATAGGATGTCGTCAATTTTCCTGGAACCGCAATACTGCCGTTTTCCTCATATCCTTTCATGTTTTTTGTTATTATAACAGGCCCGTAGCCATTTCCGAAGCTAGCTCCTGCAAGCATTATGCTGTATCCTCTTAACATAAATGCAGCATAAACACTGGCAGCAGAAACATCAAGAGAATGTTCAAACAACTTTAAATTCAAGGTCTGAACATCATCTACGCAGAATTCAATATCCATATCATGTTTTATTTTTCCCGTTTCAAGGGCATAGAACATGAAAGCATCATCTGCATCCGGAGTATGACAAATTTTTATCATATTTATTGAATTCAATATAAAAAAATAAAATTTGCCGTTTAATTTTGAATGATCAATCAGATTTATATAGTTGAATATTAAATACCATATCAGGTGAAATTATGTCCCCCGATTTCCAGATCAAAGATCAAAAGTTGTATTCCGAAGGTGAATCAGTAAAGGTATCCGATGATGATAAGGATTTAATTGAAATTCTTAAGGGAATGAGGACGGTAATCAAGATCATTGGGTGTGGGGGTGGTGGATCAAATACAATAACAAGGCTTATGGAAGAAGGAATTATGGGTGCAGAGCTTGTTGCTGCAAATACCGATGCCCAGCATCTTCTTATAACAAAAGCACAGAAAAAAATTCTCCTTGGTAAAAGGCTTTTGAAGGGATTCGGTGCCGGGGCACTGCCCAATATTGGAGAAGAGGCAGCAAAGGAAGCAGAAGATAGTATAAGGGAAGCACTGAAAGGCGCAGATATAGTTTTCATCACATGTGGGCTGGGAGGTGGAACAGGAACAGGTTCAGCCCCTATTGTGGCCCAGATTGCAAAGGAGCTCGGCGCATTGACAATAGCAGTATGTACCCTCCCATTCTCATCTGAAGGAAGAATGAGAATGGAAAATGCAGTATATGGTCTGGATAAACTTAGAGTCCATGCGGATACGGTCATCACAATCCCAAATGACAAACTTTTGCAGATTGCCCCCAGAATGCCATTGAATTCTGCCTTCAGGTTAGCTGATACGGTATTGATGAGGGCAATAAAAGGTTTAACGGAAATGATAACAAAACCCGGAATCGTGAATCTGGATTTCAATGATCTGAGAACCATAATGAAGGAAGGAGGGGTTGCAATGATAGGTGTGGGGGAAAGCTCTTCTTCCGGAGATGCAAAAGCAAGGGAATCACTGGAGACTGCCATAAACTCACCCCTACTTGAGGTGGATATATCCACGGCCACAGGGGTTCTCATTCATGTCATAGGAGGACCTGAAATGAGCGTAAGTGAGGCACAGCTTATAGTCTCGGAAATACATAAAAGGGTAGGTGATAAGGCCAGGATAATCTGGGGCGCTGCGGTCGACCCTGAATATGAAGGAAAAATAAACGTCATGATAGTTGCAACAGGAGTAAAATCAAGGCAGATAATGGGAAAAATTTCACCGGAAGATATAAATAAGAATATAGATAAAATAAAGTGATATAAAATGTACAGTGGTCCTCTGGAAAGAATTGATAATTTTAGATGGAGGATTCCGAAGAATTATAAAACGGGTATGAGGGTAGATGGTATAATTTTTGCCAGTGATCATATGATAGAGGATATCAGAAAGGATAATGCTCCTGAACAGGTTGCAAACGTTGCAACCCTTCCGGGTATAATAAGGGCATCATACGCCATGCCTGACATTCACTGGGGGTATGGGTTTCCGATAGGTGGAGTTGCAGCATTTGACTACGATGAAGGTGTAATCTCCCCAGGTGGTGTAGGTTATGATATAAACTGCGGTGTAAAGGTTGTAAGGACAAACCTTACAATAAATGAAGTTAAGCCAAAGATAAAGGAACTCATTGATACAATATTTGAGGAAGTCCCAAGCGGTGTTGGATCTGCGGGGAAAATCAAGCTGAATAGAAACGACCTGAACGGGGTTCTGTCTGAGGGTGCCAGATGGGCTGTGGATAATGGATACGGCTGGGGGGAGGACCTTTAAAGAATCGAGGAATATGGAAGGATTGAGGGGGGCGATCCTGGAAAGGTCTCCGAAAAGGCCAAATCCAGGGGGGCTCCACAGCTCGGCACCCTCGGCGCAGGAAACCATTTTCTTGAAGTTCAGGTCGTGGATAGAATATATTTACCTGAAGTTGCGAGGAGTTTTGGAATAACTGAAGAGGGTCAGATAACAGTGATGATACATACCGGATCCAGAGGGCTTGGTCATCAGGTTGCAACTGATTACATAGATGTTATGGAATCTGCAGCAAAAAAATATAGTATTGATCTTGTTGATAAACAGCTCGCCGCAGCCCCGGTTCATTCAAAAGAATCACAGGATTACATATCAGCTATGGCTGCTGCTGCGAACTTTGGATTTGTTAACAGGCAGATGATAAATCACTGGACCAGGAGAGCGTTTGAGAGAATATTCAAAACGGATGCTGAGAATTTAGGAATGCACATTATTTATAGTGTA
>ERZ1669250.933-NODE-933-length-10732-cov-4.189941_pt1 | contig 10732 bp, 10 predicted proteins | sample MGYA00579295_ERZ1669250 | MGnify/ENA primary metagenome ERZ1669250 (study PRJEB41166, sample SAMN08046056) | hot springs metagenome | biome: hot spring; feature: acid hot spring; material: thermophilic sediment; isolation source: thermophilic sediment from acid...
AAATCTTGCTTCTTTTGGATTGTGTTTAAAATTAGGCATATATGGCGCAAATTGTTCATAGACCTTCCCAGAAATAACAGCTCTGCTTTGCTGTATAGCTTCCTTTCTTGCTTTTTCTATCGATTCCATTGCTATAACTTTAGCCTTTTCATTGGCTAATTCTTGTATGCTACTTCTAATGCTATCAAGCTTAACTGATTTTCTCCAATTAGATATATAAAGATAAAGTATTACCACTAATTCAATAAGTATTATAAAGATTAATGAATAGATCATTATGCTCAAACTGATCTCCCACAAGTTTAGTGAGATTAAAACATTAAAAGGGTTAGACACTAAATTATTAAAAGGCATTAATGATGGGTACAAAGTTTGCATTCGTCACAGGAGGAGTGATGTCAGGTATAGGAAAAGGAATAGTTTCAGCGAGTACTGGATTATTGCTCAAATCGAGAGGGTATAGCGTTGGCATTATTAAAGTAGATCCGTATTTAAATGTCGACGCTGGTACAATGAATCCATATGCTCATGGTGAAGTTTATGTTACAGAAGATGGAGGAGAAACAGACTTAGATTTAGGGCATTATGAAAGATTCTTAGGTATAAATTTAACTAAAAAACATAACATAACAACAGGTCAAGTTTATTTTAATGTTATAACTAAAGAAAGAAGAGGAGAATATTTAGGAAAAACAGTTCAAATAATACCTCATATTACTGATGAAATAAAAAATAGAATAATCACTTTGTCAAAAGAAACAGGAGTAGATGTAATGGTTATAGAAATTGGCGGTACGGTTGGAGATATAGAAGGTCTTCCATTTTTAGAAGCAGCAAGACAAATGTGGGTTGATTTAGGGCCGGATAATGTAACATTTATTCATGTAGCTATTTCTCCAATATTATCTGCAACAGGGGAGCAAAAGACTAAACCTGTTCAACACAGCGTGCAGGAGTTAAGAAGGATTGGAATACAACCTAATGCAGTTATTGTAAGAAGTTCAAGACCTCTAGAAGAAGAATCTAGATATAAGATTGCATTATTTTCAAATCTTCCGAAAGAATCGGTTTTTAGCGATCATGACACTTTTACACCATATGAAGTCCCTCTTATTTTAGAAAGCCAAGGATATGGTAAATTCTTAACAAAAAGATTTAATATAGAGGAGAGAGAAGCAGATTTAGCATCATGGGAAGAATTTGTTAATAAGCTAAAATCAATAGATAAGCAAGTCCCTATAGCTATGATCGGAAAATATACTAAATTAAAAGATAGCTATATAAGTATAACAGAGGCATTAAAAAGTGCAGGAGTTTTTACAAGTGTTATGCCAAAATTAATTTGGGTTGAAGCGACCGATATTGAAAATGGGCAAATAAAAGTTGAAGATGTTTTACAAGATGTTAAAGGAGCAGTTGTTTTACCAGGATTTGGAGCTAGAGGAACTGAAGGCAAAATAAAGGCAATTAAATATTTAAGAGAAAATAACATACCTATGTTAGGAGTTTGCTTTGGAATGCAACTTTCAGTAGTTGAGTTTTCTAGGAATGTATTAGGACTAAAGGATGCAAATTCTACAGAAATAAATCCAAATACTCCCTATCCAGTTATTGATTTGTTACCAAACCAAAAGAATATAGATTATATGGGAGGCACGATGAGACTTGGGGCGTCAAAAATAAATGTTGTTAAAAATACCACGGTATACGATTTATATAGAAAAGAAATTGTTTATGAAAGACATAGACATAGATATGAGGTTAATTTAAAGTTCTTAGATAAGTTAATTGATGCAGGAATTAAAGTGAGTGGTTGGAGCGATCAAGGATTAGTCGAATTTATAGAATTATCTAAAAAAGATCATAAGTTTTTTGTAGGAACACAACCACATCCAGAATTCACAAGTAGACCACTAAATCCGAATCCATTATATGTTGGTTTAATAAAAGCTGCAATTTGATTTGATATAAATTAAAGTTTAACCTTAAGATCTAAAAAATATAAATAATAAGCTAATTATTATTGGTTTGGGAGAAAATATGATATTGAGCGATAGAGACATTAAGATTCTTTTAAAATCAGGAGAATTAGTGATAGATCCTTTGAGTGATGATACAATAAGGGAAAATGGAGTAGATTTAAAGCTTGGAAGAGAATATTGCGCATTTAAAAAAACAAATACTATTCTAGATCCGAATAAACCTGGAAATGCTAACGAATTTTACGAGTGCAATTCATCGGATAGCTTTGTAGTAGAATCTCATAGACATTATTTGCTTCACACTCTTGAATATATTAAGTTACCTTCTTATCTTGCTGGTTTAGTCAACTTAAGAAGTACATGGGCAAGAACGGGAATATATATACCTAGCACTGTTACAGATGCAGGATTTGAAGGTCAATTAACCATCGAGGTTATAGGTAGTGAATTTCCGGTAAAGCTTTATGCTGGTGATAGGTTTTTGCATTTAATATTAGTTAAAATGGAAACACCTTCAGAAAAGCCCTATGAGGGTAATTATAAAGGGCAAACCGGAGTTAGGCTCCCAAAATTTTTTAACAATAAATAAAATTAAAATACAAAGTCAATATTACTTTAAAATAAGAAATTAAAAAATTTATTAATCGTTTTAGTCTTTACATTGGAGAAAATTTCTTTAATATTTTTACTCATATATTCACTTATTTATTAATAGCATTAAGACTATATTATTTTTTACTAATTCTTAATTTTTACTTATTTTTCTTCTTTATAATAAATTATAATAGAAATATTTGAATTTAAAATTTGAGTAAAGTGTAAAGTTATAATTTTAAGTTTTGATTAAATTTTCACTCAATATAGTATAATAAATGTTAATGTAAAAATTTATTACAATTTAAGTTTTATAAATTAGTAGCAAATAGCTATTGAGAGTGAAACGCTTGAAAAAATACTACATTGAGACATTTGGCTGTGCTCTTTCGGAATTTGATAGCTCAACTATGGACTCTATATTATCTCAAAACAATTTTGAAAAAACATCAGAGATAAGTGAAGCAGATATTATAATAGTTAATACTTGTGCTGTTAGATTAGACACGGAAGCAAAGATATTGAAGAGACTTAATGAAATTAAGAAAAACTACGGCAATTCAAAGTTAATAGTTTCGGGTTGTTTAGCTAAAGCTAGACCATCTCTAATTAATAGAGTTGTCCAAAATGCAAGCCTAATATCTCCTCAAAACGTAACTAGGATATTAGAAGTTGTTAATAATAAAGATAAAATAGTATTAATTGATGGTGAGAGGAACACAGATTTTATTCCAACACCTCCTATAGAGGATAGCATTGCAACAATTATGATAGAAGAAGGCTGTGTTGATAATTGTAGTTTTTGCATTACGAAATTGGCCAGAAAAACTTTAAGATCATATAAGCCTAGAATTATTATAGAAGTCTTTGAGAAGCTAGTAAAAAATGGTGTTAAAGAAATTAGATTAACTGGTCAAGATATAGCCGCTTATGGATTAGATTTTAATCCTAAATTTAGACTTGATGATTTGATTAACACAATATTAGATAAAGTAAAAGGAGATTATAGAATAAGAATTGGAATGATGACACCAGATAAGTCAATTGAAATAATTGATAATTTACTTAGTTATTATAATGATGAAAGGGTATTCAAGTTCTTCCACATACCAGTTCAATCAGGAGATGATGAAGTTTTAAAAATAATGAATAGAAATTATACTATAGATGATTATAAGCAATTACATAACAAAATAAAATCTAAATATCCAGATTCTTTATTTGCTACAGATATTATAGTTGGACATCCAGGAGAAGATGAAGAGGCTTTTCAAAACACGGTCAAACTTGTTAAAGATTTAAGGTTTGAAAGAGTTTACTTAGCTCAATACAGTATAAGACCAAGAACTAAGGCAGCATATATGGAGCAAGTTCCAGAGCCAATAAAAAAGGAAAGAAGTCTAATTTTAAATGAAGTAATTAAGCAAATAGATTTAGATATATATAAAAAGTACGTTGGTAACGAATACGAAGCATTAGTTACGTCTCATGGATTTAAGAAGAATTATGTTATGGCAAGATTAAATAATTATTTTCCTATTGCAATTAAAGGTGATAGCGATTTAATTGGTAAGAGAGTAAAAGTAAAAATAAGTAATGCTACATATTTCGATCTTAGAGGGGAAGTAATAGATAGGAATTATGAAAAATCTTTACTAAAAATTCATACTATATCAGACGGCAATTAAATCATTTAAAATTATTTAATATTGTATTTATTTCTTTAATTCTTTAATACCTTTATACTTGATTTTTATTATTTTAATTCCAAGTTTTACAGCTAATTTTTGAATCGAATAATCGTCTGTTGCTAAATAAACTTCTTCGCATTTTTCTTTGTATTGTAAAGATAGCGCTAAAACATCTAGATCAGTTTTACTTAGTTTGCTAGAAAGTTTCCATTTCTTTGCCTCTTCTTTTATTTTTAATAAAAATTTAGCATCAGGATCTATTATAGATAGCTTATCTGCATTTATAATTATATTTAATATATTTTTGGATGCCTCATCTTTTACTTCTTGTATAACAGATGAAGTAGTTATACTCTTATCCAAATTACTTAATACAAACCCTGAAAATATAGCTCCAGTATCTAATATTATGCAATTATTACCAGTATGATAATAACCTAGAGAATAGTCTCTCATAATAGTTTTCCCACCATCTAAATCTTGCTATTTTTGCTGGTTTATCGCATAAAGTTATTCTAAGAGAAGACTTAGACCTGCTTGGTATTTTTTCTTGTCCATCAATATTTATGAAATAATTTCCGCTATCATCTTTTATATTAATATCAATATATCCACTATATGGAAGTACTACAGGTCTTATATGAAGTTGAACTGGATTTAATGGGGTTAAAATTATAGAATTTAGCCTGGGATCAATTATAGGCCCTCCTGCGCTTAGGCTGTAGGCTGTTGAGCCAATTGTTGTTGATACAACTATACCATCTCCATCAACACCATAGATTCTATCGCCATTATAATATGCATCAAGCTTAACTAACGATCCATCTGAGGTAAAAATTACTATATCATTCATAGCACAATTTTTAGTTTCTCCGTTAAATATAGGTTGTAATCTGGGATACTCAACCAAAGTGAACTTGTTATTTATAAATTCATAGACTTTGTTTTCTACTTCATATTCTTCCACGTCCAACATAAAACCTCTTTTCCCAGCTCTAATAGCCATTATTATTGAGTTTCCTGTCTTTTCTCTCATTACAGTTCTTAATAAAGTTCCATCGCCTCCAATTACAATAATTTTGCTAGGTGGATTTATTTCAATGTTAAAATCGTCTATAGTGTTTATATCGCTATAGTTTTCTTTGCTTTCTTTTTCTAAAATTGGTTGTTTATTGTATTTAGTAAGAACTTTTATAACTTTTAAAGCAATTTCTTTTGCTATTGTACTATTGGGTTTTATTACGATTCCATATTTTTCGGTTGACAAACTGTCCACCATACAAGTATAATAAGATATAAGTAGTCTATAAAACCTCATCTTAATCTATAATTATAATAAAAATCTTTTATTACGATACCTTTATGCTTTTAGATAAACTATTTTTCTAACTATCGTAAATATTTGTAGGCCAGGATAATAACCCGCCTTCTGTTTAGTGGCATTTGACTCTGCGGATTTAGAGGGCTTGCGTGGCTCCTCATAGCCCTCTACCTTGCTCCGCTGGGGTCGGCCGTTTCATCGCATCCTCCATTATCTTCAGCAGATTACTATCTTCTTGTTGCCAAGAAGATCTTGCTGCATCATTATCATATAATGGAGGCCGTTTCGTTTCTGTGCCGTTGCCTGAGGTATCACCTCAGCCAGAGGCCCAGCTGCCACCGAGAGGGCGGTGTTTCCTCAGGCCAATAGGCCCGTCAGCCACTATCCTGGCCTACAAAATTATATAGATCAGGTAGAATTAATAAATTGGATGTAAATAGGTAATTGTAATGCCTGGCAAAACAAGTAGTAAATGCATTAAAGTGTATAAAGAGTTGGGAAATAATGCTATTAATATATTGAAAGAGATGGGTTTATTGAATCAGGATTTAAGGCCAAGAAAAGAAGGCAATTATTTATTGATACCTATAGTAAATGAAAAATCTTTAAATGAGATTGGAAAATTTTTTCCTTTTGAAATTTGTAATGAATTATTTGAAGAATATAAATTTAAATCAAAGAAATTAAATGCAATTATAGAAGGCATATCTAGTTATCTAATAATAGGTAAAATAGCAATAATAAATTATAAAGGTAACTTGGAAATATTGAGAAAAGCAGCAAGTGAAATTGCTAGGATTAATCCTAATATAGAAAGTGTATATGCAAAAATAGATACAGAGGGGGAATTTAGAGTACCAAAACTCATATTACTTTATGGAAAGGATAATACATTAACTTTGTATAAAGAAAATGGTTTGATTTTCTACGTTGATATAAAAAAGGTTTATTTCAACCCAAGACTTGGGGGGGAGCATAATAGGATAGCAGATATGGTAAAAGATGGAGAATTTGTATTAGATATGTTTACAGGCGTAGGAGGTTTTGCATTAAACATTGCTAAGAAAAGAATATCAAGGGTTATAGGTGTTGATTTAAATCCCTATGCTATAAGTCTTGCATCTATGAATGCAAAAATTAATAAAAAGACATTAAAAGGAGAAACATTTTTTATAAGAAGTGACTCTATGAACCTTGACAATATTATTAAAACTAAATTTGATAGAATAATAATGAATCATCCTACAGGTTCTCTTTCTTTTTTAAGAGCAGCATGCAATCTAATAAAAAATCAAGGTAATATACATCTATATACTTTATTAGACAATAAAAAACAAAATTTAAATATAATTTTGGATCAATTAAAAGTAAATTGTAATTATAGTTTCGAGATATCGCAAGTCAGAAGGGTATTAGATTATAGTCCAAAACAGTCAATCTATGAGATAAACATAAAAATATGATTAATATGCTATTACAAACGCAATTAAACCTGTTATAAATACTCCATCAAAAATTCCTGCTCCACCAATGCTTACTAAAGGAGCAAATATTTTTTCAGGCTCTTTTGCTAAATGCAATATATCTGCTCCCAACAAGCTGCCCATGGATCCGCTAATATATGCTGCTGAAGCAGCAGCTGGACTTATTCCAGCGATTAATATTGCTGGAATTGATGATATAATGGGCGGTATAAATGCTGGCACTGCTATTCCAACACCTTTTATAGGCTTTGCCAAAAAATATGTTGTTAAAGTATTAATAAGAAGAGAAACAATAAAAGCCATGTAAAATATTTTTGAATATGGGGAATAAATCATTAATATGAATAATGTTATTGACACAAATAAGGGAACTAAAGCTCCTCCTATATTAACGGCAATAGACATGGTTTCTTCTCTAAAAGTCATTTTAGGAACTGGTATAGGAATCCCAAAAAAATCAACGTATTGTAATTCTAATACATTTTCTATTATTCCAGTTCTGATCCTTTTCACTATAAGGTTTACAAAACTCAAAGCTGGACTCAATACTATTAGTATTGCAGATAGTATGCCTAAAGGAAGAGCGTAACTTAAGGTAGATGACTGCGCTATATATACTGGAAATCTAAAGGCTATTAATGCTATAATAACTCCTGCCATTAGATAAAATCCCATAAATATTGGATGTGTTGGTGGACTTATTACTATTCTTTTATTTTCTTCTATTGAAATTTCTTTTCACCTCAGATCATTTGATAAAATAAGGGTGAAAATATTTAAATATGCTTTTATGATTTTTTTAGCTTCTTAAAAGTTAAATAAGAAAAGCCTCCCGATATTAGACCTGAAAAAACATAAGTTAATCTCCATAAAATAACAACATTTAAAGGCAATAATAATGCAAGCCCATATTCAGCCCCTCCTTCTCCAGCTGGTGTAGGAAATGATGCCATAGAATAGTTAAACATTAGAGCTATAAAGATATTTAAATAAGTTATATCTAAATTTTTTAATAAAATACTTATTGAAAATACTTGGATTATATATGCAACTATTGTAATAGCTATGGAATTTATTATTATTTTCTTATTTCCAGCAATTCTAAGTAAGTTTTGGAATCTATCTATCTCATATATTATTCTTTGCTTTATATTATCTTTTCCTATTTTACTAATAAGTTTCATAAAGAAATTTTTTATGTTAACATTAAAAACTAAAATCCAAAATATTATAGTTAAAAAAGAGAAAATAGTTATACCTATAGATTTGGGTAGATAATATAATGATAATACAAATGATACAACTGATGGTATTATGCCGTCAAAAAATGACTGGAGAGAAGAAATACCAAATGCTTCTCCCATTGGAGTTTGAGAGTATTTACTTATTAATCCAGCAATTGTGGGAACCCCTCCAAAATTTCCTGGGGTAATCGTTCCTGCAAAGAATCCGTTAAATTGAATTTCCATAGCTTCGATAAAATTTATTTTGCATTTTTTTGATGAATTGCATATGTAATAGAGCCTGAACGATTTTATAATTTCCGATAAAGTTATTAATAAAAATGAATATAGTAATAAAATGTTACCTTTGTATATTATATAGATGATTTTAATTGGGTTTTCTGTAATTATGGAGAACACTGCAATCATTATAATTAATAGCACTGCAATCATTAATAAATTTCTTCTATTCAAACTTAATTCCCAATAGCATGATGTAATTAAAAAAGAATTAAATTATTATGTTATCTTCAAAATTAAAATAGTTTATACTTGTATTTTTGTTGGTATTTGTTCTTTGCTTTTATTCTTTAATTTATCTTCTTCCCAACTTTTTTCCACCATCTCAGCAGCTATCAAAGCCTTCTTCTGTATGTAGTCGGTTATGTAATTTAGTAAAAACCTTACAGGGCCATATTTGAATCCTTTAATATAAAATCTACTAACTATGTCTTTTGCCCAATATGTGCTATGGTTTAAAGTTGCTTTAAGTAGGTCTATGTGTTCTCTTGTTAAGAAATTCTTTCTAAACCAATCCCTTTCTTTTAATTGACCCATTGGGACAAAGAACATAGGAACTATTAAGCTTCTATATGGTCTTAACCTTTCTATGAGCTCTGTTGTAGCCATTACATCATCTGGCTCTTCTTCAGGAAGACCGACAATTAATGTTACCGCAGGAATAATATTGTGATCCATTAAAATTGAGAATGCGGATTCAACTACATCGGGCCACTTATCTGCGCTATAAGGGGCAGATTTAGCTGGCATGATTTTTTTGGCTAGCTTAACACTACCTGTTTCTAGGCCTATTTCTACTCCTAAGAAATCTTGATTCCCGCTATACATGATATCTGTAAGCTTAGATATTAACTTATAGTTTTCTTCTGCATATTTTACAGCCGCTAAGCTAACATGAGACCATGCTATAGGTAAATCTGATATTTCTCTTACCATTGTGTGTAATTTCAAAAGTTTCTCTGGCCTGGGCCTAATTCCATCAGCAAAATAAAGTAAATTATCTTCACTATGAAGAAGTATTTGATCGACACCTTCACTCAGGTTTAATTTTACTTCTTCTATAACTTTTTCTGGTGGTATAGACCTCCACGCTCTTAGAGTTACGCTACAAAACTTGCACCCTCTAGGGCATCCTCTCATTATTTCTACTAGCCCATTTACGCTTGCATGCTTTATTTTAGGTATTTCATCCAATGACGGAACGTCAAGGGGTCCTATAAAAACATAATCTGGCAAATCTTCATTGTTAAGAGCTTTTTTAACTAGTTCAACGGAAACTTTTTCTGCTTCCCCATCTACGACTGTATCAACCCCCCATTTTTTCCATTCCTCAAGAGACCATAACCACTGCCAAGCAGCAGGGCCGCCAACAATTATTTTTACCCCTTTCTCTTTAGCTTTCCTTATAGCAGGGCTTTCCATGAATTTTCTAAACGAAACTCTATTAATAGGCTCCTTGCCTGTTATACTCCACCATTCGCTGCTTGGGGGACCATATGCAAAATAATCATGATGGCCTATCATTATTACTTTTACTGTATCTAAGTGCTTATTTATGTGATCTGGATCAATCACTGATGCGTTTATTCCAGAATCAATTAAAGCGGCTTCTATTTTTCTAATACCATAAGGTGCTATAGCTGGCCTACCCAGCTTATCTACTTTTGGCTTAGGTGCCGCTATCCATTTCCAGATCGACTCTGGTAGGCCAATAGATGGTCCAGTAGTCATAAATCCTAAGAACTCATGCTTATGATGATCACTCATCATTGTCCTATCAGTAGTTAATATTACATCAAATACCATTTCTATCACCTTAAATTGCTATCAGTCTTTTCTCTTACAATTATGATTGTTTGAGATAAAAATTCGCCTAAAAAATCTCTAAGCTTTTCCATATAGGAATAATCAGAAGAGTTATAAACATGAATTATAACTCTTTTTGCCCTAGCCCTAAATGCATTAACAAGTTCCTTTTTTACGTAACTAGCGTCTGATTTAGAATCCCAATTTATATGATAAACATCAACTCTACCTTGGTTTATTGTATTTTGGGTTTCAGGCAAACCATTCTCCCCTATGCATTATGTTATATTATGCGTAGGTTAAATAAATCTTATCATATATTGTTATAATT